>Ga0214543_1010077_pt1 | contig 14271 bp, 14 predicted proteins | sample CNSS2metaG_FD_160094 | JGI IMG/M metagenome (GOLD analysis project Ga0214543, IMG submission 160094) | Root nodule microbial communities from cowpea collected in UCLA plant growth center, Los Angeles, California, USA - CNSS2 | ecosystem: Host-associated > Plants > Roots > Nodule | place: USA...
GGGGGGTGGGGTTGTATTCACTTTCTTCCTCTGTAGGTTGGAAAGCCGGAGACTTCACAGCTTCAGAGGTCTCTTTGGCTTTTCCCTTCAGGTTGGCATCTGCCTCGATCCTCCTCCTGAGGCGGGAATTCTCTTGCTTGAGCGCTTCCATCTCTTCAGCGTTGCGCTTTTTCAGGTCTGCGAGTTCCTGTTGCATCTTCACCTGGCCGTCTAAGATGGCGGCCAAGTCAGGGGTGATGCCGGGAGGTCCAGAGGGACCAGCGTCCACTTGCTTGCTAGCTCCAGCTTTGCTGCGGGTAGAAACCATCTTCAGAGAAAAGCGGGTACTAAGGGTGTTCGTCTCGGGCCCCACGGTGGGCGCCAATTGTTCCTGCAGAGAACAAATAAGAGGTCAGGCACAAGAGTCACCTTTACCATGTAGTCCGCTATCTCCTCAGTTGGCCTCTTCCCATTCGATACATGTCGGCTTGAACCCAGAAGGGGTTACCTGCAGAAGAATCTCCGAAGCTCAAGTAAGTAAAAGCTCTCAGGGAGTCAAATCAGCAATTAATGAATGCGTACCTTAAATGATGGGGTCCACGTGTATTTATAGAACATTAATGACGTTTGATTAATGCATGGGCTGGGTTTTGACTTGGGCCCTGGCTTGGGCCATGAGTGGGCCTGGGCCCTAAAACAGGCCCTGGGGGCCTATTGAAGGTGGGGCATCGATTGTTAGTTAACTATCTAGGCAAGTAGTCGGTCTTGACCGGCTACTTGCCTAGATGTCTTGTGCTGGTGGTGGCTGGGTACTAGATGCTAAGCGGTTTTGATGTGTACATTGTTTACTTGGTTAAGTTTGGCTAGGTACGGTACAATAATAATTGAATTATATTGATTAGTACGAAATACGAATTGGTTGAATGGTTTGGTATTGGTTTGGTATGTGCATGGGGGGCAGAGAGGTACCGATATATAGGCAAGAACTACAGAGAAAAAATTAGGAGTGAAAGCCATTTTTGCAGAAGGACCAAAGGAGAAGAGAGTTCGCTTGAAGGACATCTCTTCAATTCGAAATTGGAGCAAGGATATCAGGTTAGGGGAGTTGTTTATTGTATGTTTTGCATATTTTTGAATGGTTATATACTACTATATGAGGATTGCATGATTTTTCCTCTGTTTGACGTCATTCCGCACTGTTCCATTGAGGTTTCTGGATTTTTCCAGAAACCGCCTGGCGGTTCAACCCCTACCGCCAGGCGGCACATCATATATGGTGGTTGTTCTTGATTTGGGCTTGAACCACCTGGCGATGATGAATATCTGTCAGGCGGTGCCACGTTGCTTGCGTAATTTTATTTGTTTTTGATCGATATAGTGATTATTGGACTCCTAAAAGGAGTGTTTATGGTTATTATCGTGTGTTTGATGTGTTGTATATTAGTATTTAAGCGTGTTTTAGGAAGCCACGTATGAACAAGCAAGGTTGGAATTTGGGGGTTCTTGTTTTAGGAATGGAAATAAATTAATGTAATGCTAACAGTGGATATGACACGGAAGGAGACAATATTGAACTAGGTAATTTGGTGAATTCGAGTGAATCATTGAAGGATGGTAAACTGAATTGAGAGTAAAACCAAGAAAATGGGGAACGCGTAGTAGCAATAGGGAAAACCAGGAGGGCGTAGGTACTGTGACACCGCCTGGCGGCATTGTGCTGTCCGCCAGGCGACGTCTGGGACAGGGTCAATGAATTGCTTTGTTTGGGGGACTACGAGGGAAGTGGGTGGTGATGGATTAGGATAAACGATTGGACTCTTTTAAAATAAGGAGAATAGGTGCCAATAAGAGGTAGTGATTAAGGCTTGGGAAGTAGTTGGCGGGAATAAGATAATTGGGTTATGGTAAACCAAGCTAAGTAAGAAATAATTGTATATATTGTAATACATTGGGTTATGGTAATACAAGCTGAGTAACAGGTGTTATGGTAAGTGAGGGGGGATACTACTGTAGACGGTAACTGGTTTCTTTTGAGGAACTATTGGGGTATGTTAAATTACGATAAATTATGGGTTGGATATGAATTGATTGTACTTGGTGTATTCTGGCATGGTGATGTGTACTTCGTTACTAGGATTAATATGTGAAATTAGTATTGGAATTTGGAGGCCTTAAGATCTGTAAACAGTGCCAAAAACCAATAGCTATACGCTACTGGTATGGCGCCTGGCGGCGCGGGGTGGACCGCTAGGCGGTAGAGTTCAAATCAGTGGTAGAGGCCACTGTTAGAAGGAGGCGCCTGGCGGTAGGATTGTGTCCGCCAGGCGGTAACGTAGCTGGATGGCTCTTGTTTGGTTTCAGGCGCCTAGCGGTAGAGTGCTGGCCACCGGGCGATTTTATGCCAGTATCTGCCTAGCGGTGTCTAGGCGGTACTAGGCGGGTTTTGTGGCTGTATAATTGGTTTTAAATTTGATTACTGGACTTGAAGGACTAAGTTCACTTCTTTTATGCTTGGGCTTGACGGACTAAGTCCAATGGGGGTCTGAGATGTGCTTGAATGATTGAACGCATGATGGGCATGGAACTTGATGAGTTCCCGTCGGCTACTATTAGGCGAGGAGTCCTTAGTATGGTGATTGCATGCGTTAGGCGCACGATGGGCAAGGAACTGTGATGTTCCTGTCGGCTACTATTGGGCGAGGAGTCCATAGTATGGTGATTGCGTGCGTGCCAGGGTCCAAGTTGAGTAAGCTTGGATGTGTTACTACAGACGAGGAGTCTGTAGGGTTGGACTATGAGCAGGATTGTCTCGTAGGGTTGGACCACGAAAGGGATAGTTTCGTGGGAGCACCGTAAAAGTCCCAAGACCTAGTTTCATGCATACGACTTATGAAGGAATATGAGATCAAGGGTGGATGATTTGTAATTATCATATATATGAGTAAATTCTTATTGAGATGGGTATCATATTTAATTTGTTTTATATGCATAACTCACCCTATCTGTGTGTGTGTGGCGATGATCGGATGATTTATTATCCGGGAGCAGATGTTTTGACAGGTGAGCCAGGAGACGCTTGAGACTAGAGAGCGGGACCATGTTATGGGCTTTTGAAGATTTGAATTTTTGATGTATTTATGTTTTGGAACATTAGCCACTTTTGGCTTTTATAAGTTGTAATGATTTTGAATTGCGAACCGTTACAATGTTTTGAATTTGCGATTCTAATTTTCCCGCGTTTTGGGAACAAGTATTTATAAATGAGGAATGATTTATATTATCGTATTTATTTTCATTTATTTAATTGTTTATGATATTTTCAAAGTAATATTCCTTAGGGATATCACAGGGCCTTGATGTAAAGAGATCGATGACCATTGCCTCGCAAAGGGTCTCGATGTGACATAAGAAATCAATAACCATTGCCTCGCAGAGGGCCTCGATATGACATAAGAAATCACTAACCATTGCCTCGCAGAGGGTCTTGATGTAAAGAGATCGATGACCATTGCCTCACAGAGGGTCTCGATGTGACATAAGAAATCAATGACCATTGCCTCGTAGAGGGTCTTGATGTAAAGAGATCGATGACCATTGCCTCAAAGAGGGCCTCGATATGACATAAGAAATCTCTGGCCATTGCCTCGTAGAGGGTCTTGATGTAAAGAGATCGATGACCATTGCCTCGCAGAGGACCTCGATGTGACGTAAGAAATTAATGACCATTGCCTCGCAGATGGCCTCGATGTGACAAAAGAAATCAATGACCATTGCCTCGCAGAATGTCTTGATGTAAAGAGATCGATGACCATTACCTCGCATAGGGCCTCGATGTGACAAAGGAATCAATGACCATTGCCTTGCAAAGGGTCTTGATGTACAAAAGGAGAACCTGAATTTTGCTTTTGAATTGTCGACAAACACCTGAATGCCTAACGTTTTTTAGACTTAAACAAAAAATATCATTGCTGACTTTTCTTTTTTTGAAATGATTTTCATTGATTTTGTGAAGTATGATGAATGATTTGATGATGCATGAAATGTTATGATTTTATTTTTGAAACTATATGATATGCTTGCATGGATGCATGAATACATGAGTCAAATTTGCTCTTTTTTTCATTTTTTTCATTTTTTCATAAATCTAAGAAATGTTGGAGGATTTATGCATATGCACACGTTATGAATCATTGATGATGTATGACATGCTATGAGTTTCTTTTTAAACCAAGATGATGATGCATGCATGGATGTGTGGATGCATGGGTGAAATTTATGAGACTCTTATTTGCTTTTTTTCATTTTTCCTTTTTTCATAAATCTAAGAAATGTTGGAGGAGTCATGCATATGCCCACGTTATGAATCATTGATGATGTATGACATGTTATGATTTTCTTTTTAAACCTAGATGATGATGCATGCATGGATGCGTGGATGCATGGGTGGAATTTGCTTTTTTCATTTTTTATTTTAATTTGAGAGCAGAGAAACAAAGCTTAGAGGCTAAAAAAGCTGGGCTTGGGGCCAAACAAAACTTAGTTTGGGGCTAGTGTGGAAACTGGGCTTGGGGACCAGTGAGGAATCTGAGCTTAGGGTATATTGGTCATTCATATAAATGAAGAGGACCATAAATTTGAGAAACATCATATAAACAAATTGTGTATTTTTTTTAATTCTATTCCTTCTAAAATGAAATGATTCAATAACCATTCATATGAGTGAAGAGGGTTTTGATGGAAAGGTGGAAACTATTTTATTCGAAAAGATGAATGACTCATGTATGCATGAATTGGTATGATGTATGAATTTTTTATGTATGAATTTCTTTTGCTTTTTTTTTTGAAAAAAAATTCGAATTGTTCCCCATTTCTTTGTTATTTTGAATTCATGGAATCATTCTACTTTGATATTTTTTTACTTTTTCAAATCATTTCTTTGGTCCAATCAGTTTACTAACAAACACTTTCTTTTTAATCATTTCTTTTGAAACACTATTTGAATGACATCCATGAAAATGCCAAAGGCTTGAAAAGGCTTGGATGATGTGATGAAGATTAACTAGGAAGTTGCCCCGATTTGAATTGGTCTTGGGGCAAAAATGTGTTTGGGCTTTCCTAGTTATTAATGGTATGAAGGAAATGATGGGGACTTCAAAAAAATTGCCCCTAGTGTGAGAGCCTAGGATGGTCGTAGGGTGTCAAGGCATGTTTGATTTTTCCCAGATGAGGAAAAAAAAAAGACGGGATTTTCACAAGTTGTCCCTAAGGTCATCACAACCTTTGATGTAAATAAATGCCCCAATTCAGAATAAATTATGTGAATATATGAATTACAAACAAAGTGACTACCCCAGTTTGGGTTTGGGATTGATAAAGATGGATTATTTTAAGGTTTGTCAAGGTTTAGGCTTAGAGCGAGGTTATTGTTGGAGCAAAGATGGAATTTCATGAAGAATGAATTGAAAGAGGACAACCCAATTTTAACCAAATTGCTTGATTGCCCATGCTGATTTTGGAGCTTTGAAAACATGTCAACCAAAACAGGTCAAAACCCCAATACAACAGCACCAAACCCATAAACCCCAAAATTCATCTCACTCTCAACACGAAATTTATCACATAAAACCAATCCACCCAACATGTACGATCTAAAGCATGTAAATTAGGATTCAGCTCCCCTAACCTGGATTGATTGCTCAACAATTGTGAAGGCAGAACCCCATTGACTCAAAATCCTTTCTTGCTTCAACCCTTGCGCCTCAAAACTTAATTCTCCCTCTCAAACTCGTGCTCCTCTCTCAAGCAAATTCCAGAAATGCCAAAACCCTTCCCTTTACCTAATTTTTGGCTTTTATATGTGCCTTTAAGATAGGTATTAAAAATAAAACGAGTTTCGGGCCTTTAATTTCCTCTTCAATATTACTTATTTGATAAATTCCCAGCCCCCTTGGCTGCCCATTCTACTAGGCTTTTCTTTAACCCTTCACATTCATATCACCACTATTAATTAGCAAAAACAAAACTTTTTATTTGCCCACCAAGGTTTGAACCCATGACCTTCCACTCAAAAAGCCATATCACAACCACTATGCCAAATCACATTTGATGATACTCACAAATCAACAATAGTTTACAATACTAATCACATACTCTTTCATATCCTTAAAAATCAATAACAAAACAAACACACATAATTGGCATACATAGGACTCGAACCCAAGTCCTCTCACACAAACCAAGTACTCTCAACCACATGAGCTAGTACTTTTCCACGTCACATTAAACAACAATTAATGTCATAAAGGCGTCTTCTACCCGCATTTATTAATTAATTAATTATTTAATTAATTAATTTTTCCCGGGTCTTACATTACCCCCACCTTTTAAAGTTTTCGTCCACGAAAATAAGACTTACCAGTAAAGAGATGAGGATAAGACTTCCTCATGAGGTCCTCCATCTCCCACGTCATCTCTTGGGTTGCCTCGTCCCAGAGAACCTTCACAGTTCGAATCTCCTTCCCTCTAAGCTGTTTGACTTGAGAATCTAGAATCCTCACTGGTCCAACTCCAAGAGTCAGGTTCTCACGCACCTGAACATCATCCTGCTCCAACACATGAGTAGGATCCGCCACGTACTTCCTCAACTGTGGTACGTGGAAAACATTGTGCAGGTTTCCCAAGTGAGGTGGCAATGCAATCTCATACGCCACCGGTCCAATTCGTCTCATAATCTGGTACGAACCGATGAATCGAGGGGTCAACTTCCTCGACTTCAATGCCCTCCCAATACCTGCTGTAGGTGTAACTCTGAGAAATATGTGGTCACCAGCCTCAAACTCGAGTGGTCTCCTCCTCTTATATGCGTAGGGTTTCTGTCGACTCTAAGTTGCACGCATCCGTTCCTGTATTACCCTTACCTTCTAAGTGGTCTGTTGTAAGAACTCCGGACCAAGTACCACAGCTTCCCCATCCTGCTGCCAACACAAAGGTGTTCGACACCTTCTGTCATACAAGGCCTCGTACGGTGCCATCCCGATGCTGGAATGGTAGCTGTTATTATAAGTGAACTCCACTAGTGGTAGCACATCACTCCAAGTCCCGAGGTGATCCAGAACACACGTTCTCAATTAGTCCTCCAGAGATTGTATGGTTCTCTCAAACTGGCCATCCGTCTAAGGATGGTATGCCGAGCTCATTCTCAACTGAGTGCCCAACGTGTTCTACAATGACTGCCAGAACCTCGATGTAAACCTCAGATCTCTATCCGATATGATACTCTCCGACACACCATGTAATCTGACTACCTCCCTGACGTACAACTCTGCTAGTTTATCCAGAGACATCTTCTGATTAATAGGTAAAAAGTGAGCACACTTCGTTAATCTGTCCACTATTACCCATATGGAATCATGCCCCTTCACTGACCTCGGTAGGTGAGTAACAAAATCCATGGAAATGCTATCCCATTTCCACTGAGGGATCTCAAGAGGCTCTAATGTACCACCTGGCCTCTGATGCTCTATCTTTGCTTTTTGACACACTAGACAAGATGCCACATAATCTGCCACATCAGTTTTCATACCAGTCCACCAGAAAGTTACCTTCAAATCCTTGTACATCTTAGTCATACCTGGGTGTATGCTAAGACGACTCTTATGCCCTTCATCCAAGAGCATTTTCCTCAGTACTCGACTGCTGGGTATACACACCCTCTCTCTGAATCGCAGGATGCCATCTCTACCCATCCTGAAGTCTTTTCTCTTCTCTGTGCCCAACTCACTAATGATATGATGTAATTCCTGATCCTTACCCTGTTCCACCCGAACCTCATCCAAGAACTCATTAGTGATCCTCAACATGCTGCACCGTATGTGATCTGTCTCCATATCCAATCCCAGATTCATATCTCGCAGCTTCTCGATCAACTCCAACTCCTTAATCATCATGGCCGACACATGAGATTTCTTCTTGCTCAAAGCGTCTGCTACGACGTTAGCCTTACCAGGATGGTATAACAGCTCGAAATCGTAGTCCTTCAAATATTCCATCCACCGTCTCTGTCTCATTCAATTCCTTCTGATCAAACAAGTATTTCAAGCTCTTGTGATCACTGAATACCTGAAACTGTGCCCCATACAAGTAGTGCCTCCATGTTTTGAGAGCAAAAACCACCGCCACCAATTCTAAGTCATGTGTGGGATAATTTTTCTCATGCACCTTCAGCTGACAAGATGCATAGGCAATAGGCCGTTTCTCCTGCATCAACACGCAATCGAGACCCTGGTATGAAGCATCACAGTATACCTCAAACGTCTTGGCGGTGTCAGGAATAACTAATATGGGTGCAGTGGTCAATCTCCTCTTCATATCCTCAAAACAGACCTCACACTCGTCTGTCCATGAGAAAGGCTGGTCCTTCCTAGTGAGTTGAGTCAAGGGACTCACCAGCTTGGAGAATCCCTCCACAAATCGCCTGTAATAACCTACCAGGTCCAAGAAACTCCTCACCTCAGTCACAGTCTGTGGCCTTTCCGACTTCACCACTGTTTCAATCTTCGCTGGATCCACCGATATACCTTGGGCTGAGATTACATGGCCCAAGAATTGTACCTCATCCAACCAAAACTCATACTTTGACAACTTCCCATACAGTTTATGCTCTCTGAGAATTTCTAGCACCACTCTCAGATGATCTGCATGTACCTCCCGACTTTCACAGTATATCAGTATGCCATCAATGAACACGACAACAAACTGATTCAGGTACGGTCGGAATATCCTGTTCATGTAGTCCATAAAGATAGCAGGAGCATTTGTCACCCCGAACGGCATCACTACATACTCGTAATGGCCGTATCGTGACCTGAACGCCGTCTTTTGCACATCCTCCGGTTTGACTAAGATCTGATGGTATCTAGACCTCAAGTCAATCTTAGAGAACACTGCGGCTCCCCTCAGTTGATCCAACAGATCATCTATCCGCGGCAGCGGATACTTATTCTTTATGGTCAGCTTATTCAACTGACGGTAGTCAACACACAACCTCGAACTGCCATCCTTTTTCTTTACTAGGAGTACCGGTGCTCCCCAAGGTGATGCGCTCAGCCGAATGAACTTCTTCTCAAGCAAATCTTCTATTTGCTTCTTCAATTCAGCCAACTCCGCTGGGGCCATCCTATAAGGCGCCATGGACACCAAGCCAGCTCCAGGGATGAGATCGATGGAGAAATCCACATCCCTACTCGGTGGCAACTCGGGTATTTCGTCTGGAAACACATCAGCATACTCCTCCACTACTGGAATCACACCAATCTTCTCAACGACACTCTTCTTTTCTGTATGAGCCACTATCATAAAGCAGGTGGCTCCGGCTTCTACTTCGTTTATCGCCCTCTGCGCCGAGATTAATTCTAGTCCTTCATGCTCTGGGAATACCAAACTGCGTCATCCACAATCAATTATGACGTGATTGTTAGACAGCCAGTGCATCCCCAAGATTACGTCCAGTCCCTCCAAAGGCAAGCACACCAAGTTCACCTTGAATCTGCGACCTGCCACTTCCATAGAACACCCAACGCAGACTGAACTGGTAGCCACTTGACCTGAGGAGGGAGTTGAAACAAGCAACTCACATCCCAAATCGCGTGTCACCAAATCCAATCTCCCCACGCACACATTAGAAATAAAAGAATGGGTTGCCCCGGAATCAAACAACACAAGTACTACATTACCAAACAACACACAAGGTTCAAGGATGAGATTACCCGACTGTGTAGCCTCGGTAGTGGTCAGGGCAAAGACTCTGCCCGCTGCCCTCGCTCGCTCTGTTGGCGATGCGGCTGGTTTCTTCGTGCTAAGGCTTTTCTTCTCTAGACAATTGTTGGCGAAGTGTCCAGGTCTGTCGCATATAAAACACTTGCGGCGGTCGCCTGACCCTCCTACTCCGCTTGCCAACTGAGGGCAGTTCTTCTTCAGATGGGGTCCACCACACTGATAACAAGAGGGACCCTGAGATGTTTGTGGCCGGCTATACGGCTTTTTCATCTGCCTAGCCTCCGCGACATTCTTCTGATGTCGGCTCACAATAGGACCAGGACCCTTTTCTAAGTGTTCGGCGCTCTTGGCCTGTTCCACCAAGACCGGAAATCTCCTCTCTCTCAGAGGCGTCACTACCTTCTTCAATTCATGTTTGAGTCCTCGCTTAAACTTCAAGCACCTCCACTCCTCAGTCATATTCTGGGAGGAGTATCTAGCCAGATGTTCGAACCTGTTGACATACTCCTGTACCGACATATCTCCTTGCTGCAGTGCAAGGAACTCTGCCTCCTGGTCCTGTCTAGCGGTATCGGGGAAATACTTCTCCAGGAAACGAGTCCTGAAGTTCGCCCATGTCGCTAGCTCCTCCCTAGTCTCCATTTGCTGTTGCATACCTGTCCACCAATACTCTGCATCCTCATTCAGCAGATAGGTAGCAAAGAGCAGCTTCTGCTCATCCTCACAGTTCATCACCCTGAAAATCTTCTCACACTTGCGGAGCCATGCATCCGCTTCATCAGGGGAGGCCTTGCCAGTGAACTCTGTTGGCTTGTGGTGTAGGAAATCCTCTATAGTTGGCACCCTAACTGGTGCAATCGCCATCCTAGGCTGTGCCGCTACAGGTGGCTGCATCGCGTCCACCATCCGGTGAATCGCCTCCGCAATGTCATCAACACCACCACTCCTTCTCCTCTTGTTAGCAGCCATAGCCTGAATACGCCACATCACAACTGGAATGAATCAATCACTTAGTCAACAAAAATCACACACTTTTCACATTCAACACACAGCATACCACAAACAACACATCGATAAGCTCACTCATCACTAGCCCCAAAATATTTTAAAAATATTTTCAAAACTTTTGCTCTGATACCAATTGTAACATCCCTAAGGAATATTACTGATATAAAATAATTAAAATCAAAATTTCAATAAAGTCCGCATTTAATATAAACTATTTCCCAAAAACATGGGAAATTTAAAACTTTAAATATACGAGTTATAAAACCAGGAGTCCATAATTCATAAAACTGAAATAAAAGTCAATGGCTACTGCCAAGTTTACATAATCTTCACAAGGATAAAATAATAAACAAAATACATATGTATCTACATAATATCCCATGCTAGCCCTCGCTCCGAGTCTAAGCATCTTTTGACCCACCTGTCACATCATCTGCTCCCGGATAACAAATTACCCGATCATCGCCACACACACACAGAAAGGGTGAGCTATGCACAAAATATATATATATATATAAAGAAACATGAGTATATATATGTTTCCCAACCCAAAATAACATAACTAATTTCATATTTCACAATCACCCCACCATGACCTCATAGTCCTTCCTGAGTCATATGCATGAACTAGGTCTTGGGACTTCCCTGTGCTCCCACGAAACTAACTCTTTCGTGGTCCAACCCTATAAGCCTATCCCGCTCATAGTCCTGCCCTACAGACTCCTCGCCTGTAGTATAAACATCCAAGTCTCATACTTGGACCCTGGCACGCACGCAATCACCATACTATGGACTCCTCGCCCAATAGTAGCCGACGGGAACATCACAATTCCTTGCCCATCGTGCGCCCGACACATGCAATCACCATACTAAGGATTCCTCGCCCAATAGTAGCCGACAGGAACTCAACCAGTTCCATGCCCATCATGTGTCCAACCACCGAGCACATCCCAAACCCCTAATGGACTTAGTCCTTCAAGCCCAACACACCACAACACATGCATATACAATCTAACCATGGTATAACAACCAAACCCACTCATAAGCACATAAAAACATAATAATTATCACAAACTCGCTTAGGCTAGGGGCCCCTCGCCCAAGCTAGACCCTCAATCTCGCTTAGGCTAGTTCGCCTCGCCTGGGCAAGTTTAACTCAGCAACCAAAACACGCCATCTCGCTTAGGCGAGATCCTCTTGCCCGGGCGAGTCACACGTTCGCCCAAACACCCATTCCCACCTCGCTTGGGCTAAAATACACGCGAAGCACCAAACATGACCAAGACATCTCGTTTAGGCGAGGCCATCTCGCCTGAGCGAGACTTTGGTTTGCTCAAAACCCATAAAACCTTGCCTGGATGAGAAGTCGCGCTCAACATGCGCAACTCCAACACCATCTCGCCTAGGCGAGCCTCTCTCACCTGAGCGAGAGTACGTGTCGCCCAAACCCAATCCACGTCGCTTGAGCGAGACGCTCTGTTGGCAACAAGGTTTGCATCCCTGCTAATCTCGCCTAGGCGAGCCTGGCTCGTCTGGGCGAAAATTGCAGGTCCTTACATTGATTATGCACGCAACAACAGCCACCCAATACCAATTTCCATTCCAATTCATATCAGATTAGTTTACACATACTTCAACAATATTTATGCACAATTTAAACCCCATTTGGTACCTAAAACGCCAAGCACACACTGTTACATCATATCCAATGCATAATTCCATGGTATTCATACATTTGGGTCAAAACCCCAATACAGCAGCACCAAACCCATAAACCCCAAAATTCATCTCACTCTCAACACGAAATTTATCACGTAAAACCAATCCACCCAACATGTACGATCTAAAGCATGTAAATTAGGATTCAGCTCCCCTAACCTGGATTGATTGCTCAACAATTGTGAAGGCAGAACCCCCTTGACTCAAAATCCTTTCTTGCTTCAACCCTTGCGCCTCAAAACTCAATTCTCCCTCTCAAACTCGTGCTCCTCTCTCAAGCAAATTCCATTGGCTTTTATATGTGCCTTTAGGATAGGTATTAAAAATAAAACGAGTTTTGGGCCTTTAATTTCCTCTTCAATATTACTTATTTGATAAATTCCCAGCCCCCTTGGCTACCCATTCTGCTAGGCTTTTCTTTAGCCCTTCACATTCATATCACCACTATTAATTAGCAAAAACAAAACTTATTATTTGCCCACCAAGGTTTGAACCCATGACCTTCCACTCATAAAGCCATATCACAACCACTATGCCAAATCACATTTGATGATACTCACAAATCAACAATAGTTTACAATACTAATCACATACTCTTTCATATCCTTAAAAATCAATAACAAAACAAACATACATAATTGGCATACATAGGACTCGAACCCAAGTCCTCTCACACAAACCAAGTACTCTCAACCACATGAGCTAGTACTTTTCCACGTCACATTAAACAAAAATTAAAGTCATAAAGGCATCTTCTACCCGCATTTATTAATTAATTAATTATTTAATTAATTAATTTTTCCCAGGTCTTACACGCCAGGCAAAGTCTGTAGCTCAGTAAATACTAAGGCACGTGGCGCCTAGCGGTAGAGGAAGTTCTACCAGGCGATAGTTGTAGTGGCAGTGAAGACTAAGGCGCTTAGGACTTGCCGCTTGGCGGTACGTGTCCCCCGCCAGGCGATTTTGCTGCAGCAGATTGGTGTTATGCTTGCTATGATGTGCGTGATCTACAAGGCTTCTAGGATAACTTAAAGGTCGGCTTCTTGGTGTTCCTTGAGTTGTGGCTCGGAACGTATCCCTTGATTTGTGGCTCGGGATAGGGGTTAAGCACGTGGTATTCCTTGAGTTGTGGCTCGGAATAGCATCTCTTGAGTTGTGGCTCGGGATGGCGGATGAACACAAGGAACCCTTGAGTTGTGGCTCGGGTTGGCAAGTGTTGTCAGTGTGAGTGTGCTGGTTGTGGTCAGTACGGATGGGTCCAGATAGATTGCCCTCCTCAGTAGTTGGCTGATGAGTTTGATAGTCTTGGGATGATGCGAACTATGTTCGTATATGGGGACTCCACCTGGCGTTACGGTGTATGATCCGTAGCAATGTTTTCCGCACGTGTTCTATCGGTTGTAGCCGAAAGGTATGGCAGCAAGTCATCTTGAAGTAATCACTAGGAGACGTAGAACACGGTTCACATGGTTGTGGCCATGTGATGTGAAATCAAAGGACAAAACTCCTTTGGTGTGATTGTATTATATATAACTGTACTCTATATATATATATATATATATATATATATATATGTTTATTTTGTTATCTCACCCTATCTGCTTGTGTTTGGCGATGATCGTGTACGCGGTACACGGGAGCAGATGATGTTGCAGGTGGATCTAGTGAGGCATAGAGCCGGAGTGGGGCTAAATTGGGATAAAGAGTTTTCTCAGAGTTTTATTGTTTTATGATTTGGAATAATTTTGTAAACACTTTGTGATACTGATGATTTAATCAAGTTTATGATTT
>Ga0214543_1010080_pt1 | contig 14268 bp, 10 predicted proteins | sample CNSS2metaG_FD_160094 | JGI IMG/M metagenome (GOLD analysis project Ga0214543, IMG submission 160094) | Root nodule microbial communities from cowpea collected in UCLA plant growth center, Los Angeles, California, USA - CNSS2 | ecosystem: Host-associated > Plants > Roots > Nodule | place: USA...
AAAAAGGGGGCATGTTCTTTTTATATGGATATGGAGGAACTGGAAAAACATTTATGTGGAACACATTATCTTCTGCTCTTCGTTCTGAAGGAAAAATAGTTCTAACAGTTGCATCAAGTGGTATAGCTTCTTTGTTATTGTCTGGAGGTAGAACAACTCATTCAAAATTTAAAATTCAAGTTCCAACACTTGAACACTCTGTCTGCAACATTACAAAAGGTAGTGAACTATCAAATTTGATGAAATTGGCCAACCTCATAATTTGGGATGAAGTACCAATGGCACACAAGTTTTGTTTTGAGGCACTGGATCGAACTTTAAAAGATATCTTGAGAGAACATAACAAATCTGATTTTGTTTTTGGTGGCAAAGTAATAGTATTTGAAGGGGATTTTAGACAAATTGTTCATGCAACTATCAACTCATCCTATCTTTGGGAGCACTGCCAGATCCTGAACTTGACCAAAAACATGCGACTGTTACAACAGGGATTGCACAACTCTATTATTGTTGAAATTTAAGAGTTTTCTTCCTGGATAATCAAAAACTACAAAGACCCTATCCAAGCTATAATCAATATCACTTATCCACAACTACACCAAAAATTCAATGATGAGATGTTTTTTATATCAAGAGCTATTCTAGCCAGTCGAATTGAAACAGTAGATGAAATCAATAAATCTGTTCTGGATTCTATTCCAGGTGATACTTAACTCATACTTATCATTTTTTCATACATTTGTCATATTTTAAAAGTCTAACAACTGTTATTCATAAAATTCAGGTGAAGTCAAAGAATACCTCAGCGTAGACTGCATTGATACTTCAGACACCATGGACGTTGATGTATATGACGGTATTACACCAAAATTTTTAAATTCATTGAGAACATCAGGATTACCAAACCATAATATAACACTCAAAGTTGGGACACCAATAATGCTTTTGCGAAATTTAGATCAATTTGAAGGTCTCTGTAATGGAAGCAGATTAATAGTCACCAGACTAGCAAAGCATGTAACTAGTGCAAAAATTAGAACTGGGAAAAACAAAGGAACAAAAGTTTACATCCCGCGTATGTCCATGTCCTCATCTCAGTCACCGTGGCCATTCAAGATGATTAGAAGACAATTCCCAATCATGTTATCCTATGCTATGACCATAAACAAATCTCAAGGTCAATCTTTAGATTGTGTTGGATTGCACCTCCCAGATGTCTGATATTATTAATGAAATAAGCTGATGCAAATGATGATCCATGTTCATTTATTAACAAGTTGTCCTAATTACAACTATCCATACTAAATTAAATCCAACAAATTATGAACATTACAATTATTTATAAAATTGACTTTTTAAACATAAATATAAGTAATATTATTATATAGAAGTTATTTTATTTTTTATATTAACGTAATATTATAGTAAGTTAAATCCTAAAAACGAATGGTTAATTTCTTATAAATAATAACAATATATGAATTCAATAGTCAATAAGTCAATATAATAGTCAATATAAATAAGTAGTTTTACATAAACATATATATCAACATTCCAAAATACATTAATGTTGATATACAAAATATCTAACATCTGCAGTTCATAAAAAAAGAAACTTAAACTAAGTGTTCATAGGTCCTACGTAATACTTTCAGAGACAAAATATTGAAAACTTTACAATAAGCTAATTCTTCAATATATGGATGACGTTGTTTTCTTCATCCTCCACAACAAATCTTATCCGATCACCAGCAGCCAAACCATTTTCTTTGCAAAACTTCTTCCAACCACAGGTCAAGTAACACTCATAGGAACTTCTACTCGTCCAACGTATTTTACAGTCCCAGAATTGAGATTGGCCATTCGTCAGTGTGTAGCTCTTGCGTCCCTTGATCAAGCATTCTTTTGCAAATTTGGAATCCAGATACTACATTCGAAGAAAATATGTTAAGCCATCATAGATATGAACTAAAATATAAAAACATGACTATACATATCAGTCTTACCAAAGAAGATGCTTTAACATCATAATTGCTTAATACTTTCTCAAAATCAGGAGCAACAACTGCAACTTGGTTGTTTGGAGCATTGGCTGAATCTCTGTTATAATCCATTTCTGCTCCTTCGGCCGAGAAGATCCTATGAAGAAATACATTGTTTCCTACATAGTTTAAATGTAGGTAACACAGACCAGTCATCCGATAATATGGAATGTACCTACTAAAACCAAACAGAACCATCCTCAAAGACTCATCTGTATCCACATATATTTCAAACATCTTCGACAAAGGGTCATACATCTTGACCGCGTAATTAAATGCAAATTTATCCTGACAGAATATTTGGAAGTAATCTAGCACAATAATCAACATCTAAGACAACAATGAACAGATTAAATGTATTAGAATCAATGACCATACAAATGCAGTTGTAAATGCAATAAAAATGGATTAATATTGCATACCGTGGCTGGGATGAACTGCACCCTAAACGCTTGGAAAAACCTTATTGAAGACAAAGGGTTACATGCAAGAATTCTTTGCTTTACCAGGATACTCAACCTCCTTCCAGTCCAAGTCGAAAACCCTTATACGAAAATAACGGTCTCCACAATAAACAATACAGACATAGTAAACATCGTTAAGGTTATAAAAGGACCGAATCTTCTCAACACCACGAATCTGTCTCTGACCCAAAAGACCTTCTTCAAACTCTATATTTATGATATTTCCTTTCAGATCACTAAAAAAGTTGGTCCCCATTAGTAGTAATTTGCCCCATTGTTCATAAAAACCAACTTCGAACTCGAGACACTCCTAACATATATGAAAGGAGAAGGATTCATAAAAATCAAAACTTTGAACAAAAAATTTTAGAAACACTTCAACCAGAACACCATCGTACAAAAAAATATGAACTTTAGGCCAGAAAGTAGGTATTGCTATCCAAAAAACCAAACTTTAACTAAACGAAAGAAAATAATGCACCAACCTCTGCGGGCTCCATCACCATGACTGAGTTCTGGTAAAAGTTTGTGAAGCTGATAGACCTGGATGAAGACATTTTCAGGTTTGGACGCTGTTGTAACTGCGAGAGGGATGATGGTTTGTTTCTTCGTTTCTAACTAGACACACGCGCACTGATCCAACTTACCTTTTAAAGAAACCAAACGTAACGTCTGCACGAAATGAAACCCCCTGACGAAACCAATCAATGTGCAAAACAAATATCAACCCGATAAGACATGTAATAAGTTCATATTGCCACCATCTTTTCGTATCCTGATAGAAATATTACATTTATTTTAATGATATTAAATTAGTAGTAAAAACGTTTACCATAGCACTTTAATGATGTACTGTTAGGTCAAACAAGAAACCATAATAGCAAAACATACAACAATTAAGCGAAATTGACGTTAAATTCAAATTAATTCTCAAATTAATAAAGCAATAAGAGAATAATATTACAAATATAAGAACACTAATATATAACCGTAATTAATTATACAAAATTATATCAAAATTATATTTACTTAAGGAATATAATTATTACATATTCTTTAGAATCATGTAAATATAAATAGTAATGTGTTTATAAAAAATAACTTTGAAATCTGACAAGAAAATCCAAAACAAAAAAAATTAACACCTGTTTTTTACTCTTTAATCTTGACTAAAACTCTAAACTTATTATCACAAACAATGTTTTGTAATTAAACTTCTAAAAAACATCATACTGACATTTCTTAATCTAAACAAAATAACAATCTATGTCATCACAAATTGATTACTCCAAATTACTCAAAAACACATAACATATAACACATAATACATAGCAACAATTAATTATACGTAAATATATAATTATATCATTGTTAGATGAATTTATCGTTTTAATATATTTAAATTGACAATTATAACATCTATAACTCTTAAATTAAATTATTGATTTATTCATAATAATATTCAAATCTGTTTTCTAAACAAAAGTTTTAAAAACTAAAAACACGACACGAGTCTCATGCTAGTTCCTTATAAAAGTTTGTAGATTTTACACATGGCACTCGAAGAAAAATTCAGATTTTTTTTTGATAAATTTGTTATTTCTAATTTACTCCTAATATTTCATACATCTATTATATTATGATTAGTTTGTGAAATAATAGGTCAGGAATTAAACATATTAACACGTGTAAGCTTTTTAAGCTAATGTTAGATATATATTTTAGTATATCAACTAACATTAAAAACACAATAATTATATGGTATTACAGAAATTATTTTTTATATATTTTAGTATTTCAACTAAACTGACACTCAAAATACAATAATTATAACTCTACATGATTTTTTTTTTCTTTTAGGTTCTAACAAATTTATATAACTTTTATTGGATGGATAGCATCATCATTTCTCACTTAAAAACTTAAAGATGAAGGTGTGTTTAGATTTAAAGATGAATTTGAAAAAAATGAATTTGAATGGCTTTGAGAGGAAAATAAGATGAAAGTGTGGTTATTTATTCAAAAGAAAAATTATGTAATTTGAGTAGATTTAGGATGAAAATTGATGAAAATGAATTGCTTGATAAAAAACAAAAAGTATAATATATTGATTATTATGATATACTAAAAAAAAAAAATGTAATATATATAATTTTAAAATATATTATAAAAAAAAAAATAAATATATATATATATATATATATATATATATATATATATATATATATCACATAAAACATATTGATTATTATGATAAAAAAGTTTGGAAGCAAACAAAAAATTTAAAAGTATTATAGAAATCGCTTGATAAAAGTAAACATAATAGTAGGAATGAAATGTAAATTAACATTATTTTCAACGATTAATACAAAGTCTAATATTTCAAGGAGTAAAAGTCAAAAGAAAAATATCTAAACAAAATAAACTACTATAGAATTTCCCCAAATATCCTGAAAAATCTACTATATCTACTTATCTACTTATATCTAAAAAAATCTTAGTATAGGTAAGTTATTAAAATAAATATTCTAATTCATTGACATGAGTCTAAAATTGAGGATATTTTTATCTTTTTTATGTTGTTGTGTTTTTATCGTTGAAAACCTTTTTTAATTACTGATTGATGTTGACTGACAGCATGATAGATCTTCTTCTCCAAGGACATCAATTTTAAACGTTTGCTTCCACCAGGTTAGTTTTTGTTTTTCTTCTTCTTCGTGGATGCTTTTTCTTTATTTTTCTTCGTATGAAATTAATTTTTTTTTACTTCCTTTTTGTCGTTCTTCATGCAAAATAGAACTTTTGCTTGGTCTAGGTTTTTTTTTTCTTATTTTTCTTCTTCTTCTTTGTGGATCCTTCTTCTTTCTTTTTCTTCATACTCCACTAATTTTCTTTTCTTTCGTGTTGACTGTTCTTCATGAAAGATTTGATTTTTTTTTTTTTCAGATTGAAGTGCTTTGAGGTCGAACAAAATAAGACTCGAGGATAAAGATCTAAGGTCATTTGCAAAAGATTCGATCTGTAGTATTTTTTTTTTTTTGCTTTTCTTTTTACACTTCAAATGTTTTTCCTTTTTATCTGAACTTTTTTATTCATCGTTAGTTGTTGGAGTTAACATTTTTTGGTTTGTTTTTGAAGCTTGGAGAGATAACGCTCAGCGATAAGGATTTAAGATCTTTAGTTTTGCAAAAGGGATTATAAAAATATTCAACTTGTTTTTCATTTATTTTATGCTTCAAATGCTTTTCCTTTTTCTTCTTTTTAAAATTTTGTATTAACCGTTAGTTGTTATTATTATTGGATTTAACATTGTGGTTTTTTTTTTTTTTTTTTTTTTGCATTGTGGGAGGAGACAGAATGGTATGTTTTGTAATTTGATGATGTATGATTCTTTTGGATTGTATTTTTCTTTGCTTGGTTATCTAATATTTTTGATGTATATGTGGATAGAGGAACCTTATATGGGGTGGAGAACCTGAGTTGTTTATGGCTTCTCATGCATATAAGTAAGTTGTAGAATTAAAATTCTTTTAGCGATCGTACTACTTTTATCATCTAAAGTTAGTATTGTGGAATAAAACATGTGTCAATTTTGTTTTTTTGCTGTTAAACGATAATTCATCAAGGATGTGGAAGTCAATCTGTTCAAGTTCTACTGTGGGTTTAATACGACACTGATGTTATTTATATAAACACATTTTTATCAAATATAAAAAAAAATTAAAAAAATCCAGGGACTAACACGTGATACTCCTTTAACGTTGTTACTACACCACTAACAGAAAGGGTTTGATTGTATCAAATTTTCTAAAATAAGGACCAAATTGAGATAAAAAAAATAGAGGGACCAAATCAATATTTTGCTACGAAAATGGGGACCAAAGGCATAATTTAACCTATATTATATTATTGACTATTCTGATATCTATGTAAGATGTTGGTCCTTTACATGGGTTAGCATTCTTCTAAGATAAAACACTTTCACCAGTACTTGGAGGCACTCAAATAAGTCTTCCAATAGTATTCCTCATTTTCCTCGGTTTCCGACATCTATCTTTCGTGATATAAACAAACTTGGAAACGAACTCAACATATGTTAATTCCCTAGGGTATTTCTTATTACATTACATTCAACCTATAAATATTGATTCAGAAACTATTGCCTTGCCCATGATATCATCAATATCGTCATCATACTTTACTTCTTGTTCTCTTGGAAATGAACTTGGAAACGAACTCAACATATGTTAATTCCTTGTCTTCTAGGTATTTTTTATTACATTTCATCCAACCTATAAACATTGATTTAGAAACTATTGTCATTCCCATGATATCATCAATCTCGTCATCATACTTAAAGTATATTGTTTGTTCTCTTGGAAAATGGAAAAATAGTCTTTCTATTGCTGAATTTCGTCCATGAATAGAAAACGAAAATATTCTCCAACATGTTTCACAAGGAGATATATATATATATATATATATATATATATATATATATATATATATATATATATATATATTAAAATGTCATTGTTTTATATATAAACAATTCTAAAGATATAGTTTGATTTCATCTATTGGTTCTTTGTTCAAAAAGAATTCATGTTGTTCTACAACTATGGCAACTGTTATTCTATCGTAACCCTTGTTGATATATTTGAATAAGTACTTAATGAAAGTATTATGATTACACCATTCAACATTTATATGTGCTTTGTACTTCAACAACAATTCTGGGTTGTAAGGAACCATAGAAAGATTATATAGGCAAACACCATTCTTGGTTACAATTAATGAATTTTTCCTTCTACGATAATGAGGATAACCATCTTTTGATATGGTAGTGGTGCTTTGATTTTTTTTTTTTGGAAATAACCGTGAGCATTTTTCATTTTTCATGCAAGGTAGTGATTTGTTTGTTATTCCACAAGGACCACGAATCATGTGATCTTGAACACATTGATGCAATTCAAGACTATTTATTGGATAAGGGATTTCAACAAAGATTACCTTATCAATATCATCAGTAGTTGGGTATTTGCTAGTGGGATGCAAAAAGATCAACAAGTGTGCGTGAGGTAGACCACGCTTCTGAAATTCTATGGTATTCATGAATGCAAATTAAGCAGAAAACCTTTATTTTCAAACAAAAGAATATTAAATAATTTGATACAAAACAATATTAAATAATTATGATTATAAAGGGATGAACATGCAATAGTTTCCCCCAATAAATGATTCTTACTTAAGTCTGTCAAAAGTTGTTCAAACTTAATCTTGAGGACCCTTGAAACTATATTCGGACGGTTTGTTGATGATAGCTTTAGCTTGATCAGTGCTTTACTTATTTTCGGCCATTTAGGATTGCATGTGAGAGTTATAAAAAGATCTAGAAATCCCATATAACTACAAATTGTCATTCCATCAAAATATAGTTGGTCCATGAATCTTCTATTGTAAGACCCGAGAAAATTAAATAAAGAAATATATGTTATTTAATTAACGCGAGGGCGAGAACCCCTAAGTTAATTAATGTGAAGAGAGAAGGTAAGGAATAGTGCTAGTTCAAGTGGTTGAGAGCACTTGATTGTGATGAGAGGACTTGAGTTTGAGTCATGTTTATGTCATTATTAGTATTATAATTTAATTACTTAATTATTTTTCATTTATGCATGAACGCGTGAAGTATATTGATAAGTGTGTAGGTGCTCAAAATAACAAGAAACATGAATTGGCTTGTTGGTTGTACCTTTGTTGGTCATTATGCGGATATGGGTTCAAACCTTTGTTGGCATAAAAAAAATTTCTTTTCGCATATTATCATTATTATATCTTTTTGGCTTAGCGTTTAGGGTTTTTCTTCTAAATACGACACATTTATTATTATTATCACTATTATTATTATTATTATTTTGTTTTACTATTATTATTTTTATTATTATTATTATTATTCTTAATATATTTTATTATTATTATTATTATTAATACTATCATTACAATTATTATTATTATTTATTTTATTTTACTATTATTATTATTATTTATTATTATTATTATTTATTAAATTTATTATTTATTATTTTTATTCTTATTATTTTTATTATTTTTATTTTATTTTACTATTATTATTATTAGTATTATACTTATTATTGTTATTTATATTATTATTATTATTATTATTATTATTATTATTATTATTATTATTTATGTTTCGTGCTCATTGAGACTTGCTACGAGTGGGGAGGTTTGGAGCTATATGATATAGCCTGAGTCCATGGTCAAGTAATTGTATAGGTAAATAGGTGAATCTCTATTTTTACTAATTGTATATTTATATTGTTATGAACTCACCCTTTTTGTGTGTTTGGCGATGATCGTGTGACTTGTCACACGGGAGCAAATGATGTTCCAGGTGATGCTGGGGACGCATAGAGATGGAAAAAGGGCTATCTTGGGAGTTTTATTATGAATTATTTATAGTTATTTGATTTACCTTCAAATGGTTTTTGGAACTTGTAATATAATTCATAGTTATGTTCATTTGAATTTAAGCGTGTAGAACAAATTTTAAAGATTCCCACGTTTTAGGAAGAGTATTTTATGACTATTGAGTTTTATTTATATATTATTTATTTTATTCAAGTAATTTCCAGCTAGGACGTTACATCTGCTACCAATAAAAGAGGAGGAAGAACAACCCTCTTTCCTTGTTGCGAGCCTTGAGTTTGTGAGTTTGTGGAAGCTTGAAAAAGGTTATTATATTTATCAACCTTTAACTTTGATTGATTATATTTAATGAATGACAATCTTTAAGACTCCATCATTGTATATCAATCAACAATGAATTGCTGAAAAAGTCGTCTAGATCTAAGCAACGTTAATGATTCCGAGTGTCCTTTTTGTAACTTGAATAGAACTAGTGCCAAACTATTAGTTAGATCCTTTTGCTATTGAATCCTGGTTTATCACGATGATTGATATCACATCTATAACCATCCTCCCCATATGCAAAGAGTAAAGGATATTGAAATCCTAAATAGTTGATATGCAACTCATTTCTCCTTTGTAATTTGTTGGATTGCTTCTCCATAATGATATCTCTGCCTGAAGTAGTGTCTACATCACCAACTATTAGGGCTGCAACTTCTGAAATATTAGGCACATTATATATCCTTCCATCTTTGGTCTTGTCTACAATAAGTCCTAATTTCAAGTTATCAAATGGCTGGTCTCTATATATGTGCATTGCCATTCTAAATGATTTGGCATGAACAATTGAACTCATTAGCATCTTATTTATTTTTTTGACAATTTCCGAATCAATATTGTCTTTATTACTGAAAACAATAATCAATTAAATGAGGAATTATTTTGTTGGATTTACAACAATAGAATAAAAACATTCATGTACCTTAAAGATTTCATTCTATTTAAACTTCATTTTCAGTGTCATAAATATAAAGTTGGGCAAAATTCAAAAGCCTTCCTCGTACGGGTAAAAGGTTGCCTATTCTATGACAAGATTGACAGTGGATTCATAAATTAGGGGGGTCCTTTTCCATTCTTAAATTTTTTATCAAATTTTACTTCGGGTGATATAAATGCAAACATCATATATGTTCTAATATGATTTTGATAGTTCTTGCTCTCTTTGGATCCATTATCAAATAAAAGACGTTGCAAAACAATTGGTGGGTCCTTTAGAATTGGTAGTTGAACTTTACCATTACCACAACACATGAAAGTCAGATTCACGCACCTTTTGCTCTTGTTAATCTTTTCCTCGTACCATATATAGGCCTTGCATTCCTTGAATATGAATACTGGATCACCAATATCTTCATACATTGTGTCTAATAAAGAATATCCTTAGTTAAGGGAATTCAATATAGATGCAATACAAACATTAACTATTAAATACAATCTAATTTTGGACTCATGCTCTGTGTAATTTCATTCCCTCTCCTATACAATGTTCTTGCATGTCTTTGTTTACATAGGGTGGTGAATCTGAAAACCTTTCTAGTATATCTAAAATGATGTTGTAGTTCTGTCAACAAATATTTCTATTCTAAATGTGTTTTGAAATGTAATCTACCGTATATAAGTTCAATAGGTACAAATTTAGTAAGGACTACTTGTAACGATATTTTTAATTTGTGGACTTTTACTTTGATGTACTATAGCTTCATTTAGCAGTGTCTCCGAAGATGATTGACCTGTTAGGGCAGCAACTTGAAACTTCTAATATAGAGTTTGACGATGAGAATTCTAATGCAAGCTTCTACAATTCATTCAATTATTTTTTCCTTGTGGTGGTTGAGGAAAGTCTTGATTGAGGAAAGTCATCATTGTTATATCACAAAGTGGTGTGCAATTCCTTCTTTTTCCCCTACTCTTGATCATGTTGGACACTTTGACTCATTTTTGCACATTTCATTTTCTTTTCTTTTAACATCAACTTTCTTTTCAGTCTTGCATTTGCACAAGCTGCATTTGATTTGAAGTTCTGACCACTCATATTGGTCACTGTAAGAATAGATATTGTTACTGAAACAAAAACATTGTACACATTCACATTCCATATTAATCTTTTATACTAAAAACACATTTATCTGAAAGACAATAATAGTATAGATGAGTGTAGTTAAACTTTTACATTCAATCCCATAATAAAAGAAATACATGGATAGTGTTCCAAGAAAACCAAAAACATTAAAAATAATGTCCAATCCATTATTAGTGAAGTAGTAATCCATAATGTATTGAGGAAAATTTGTTTAGTATACCTCCAACTTCATTTACTTGACTTATGCCTTCTTTTTCCTTTAAATTGTTAATATGCAGAGATTGTTCTTTGTTTTACTACTTCCCATATTTGGAGTTTTGAAAAAAAACTTCTTAAATGGACTTTTCATTCTAGGTAGATGTATAATGCGTGCCAAAATGAAATCTATTTAATCAGTTTATTTTATTAAATCCTTTAATGTAGAAATGATTGATAGTATATCATGAGTACATTTTGAACTTCTTGAGATCAACAATGAAGGAATAGTTAAGGAAATAATTTTATATGTCATATTCTGTAACTTTACCTTTTACAATCTTTCAAGGTTGGACATTTTGATACAATTTTTCCTTTTTTCATTTCATTTTTAGATAAAGTTGTATTATTTTAATGCGTATTAGTTGAACTGAATTTCTAAAAGTTAATCTCAAGTGTACTACATCAAATGTCTACATCCATAATTAGTGTTAACGTAGAACCTTCTATTTTGATAACTGTTGATGTTGGTTCAGAGTAATATATACTTTTGACTTTCCCCTTTCTGTAAATCTCTTTGAACTTCACAATCCTACTTCTACAATGAGGATTATTCCTTCAAGAACTGGTTCAGAGTCTAATTACCTTGGTATCTCCTAACTAGGTTAGTTTTCAAGTTATGTTATCATATTTCTTTAACACTACTTATTTGTCATTTTTGACAAATAATTCTTTATTTTGTAACTCTTTTTGTTAGATTGGTTGTAATAATTAAATCTTTCATCAAATGTCCAACTTTTAGATCGTATACATTTAGAGTTTTAAATTAATGTTGTCCTACAAGTTGACATGGCGAAATATTGTATTTTTGCAACAATTAAGTACTTTGTAACTTTTCATCTCAAAGACTCCAACTTTTCCAAAATCAGTTACTTATAAAGCATACCTAAAGGAAAAAACTACATTTTGAATTTATTAGATGAATTGTGTTTATGGTTTGTTCTCCAAGCTTTGTAATATGCTATTTGGTCAATACATGGTTATAAAAATCAATGTAAACATGATTTGGTTCCATTTTGTGATTATTGTGTCATTCAGTTTGAAGAAACTTTCTTGCTTTACTGGGGACAACACATGCTAATGGGTCCAAACTATTTTCAGGATCTAAGAGGGAACTATATCATGGTTGAATTTTAGGACTCTTTGACCCAAACCCGAACAATTCATATAGCTCGTGAACTTGCAAATTATTATAAGTTTGATTATATGTACTGGTTAGTCATACTATATTGTGGACACCGCTACTTTCAGTTTAGGATTTTCAATTTCTCTATTGATGAAATAGAGTATCGTACATTCAAAATGATTCCTATTCCACAACAACCTTTGTATTCTTTGAGGTTTTTGACTTGTTTTAAATATGATCTATTGGTCTCTGAGGTACTATTTTAAAGTTCATAATATTGTCTTTGGTGTATTAAATTTATCCCGATATCTTGCAATTTTTTTAATGTGGTTGTAGAATTTCATTCGCTTGGATGACTCTTTTCTTCTATTTTGGTGACATGAATTGCCCTTTGACATGGTTCACCTTATTGATCCTCGTCAGAAGAAACATGATATTGGTATCTAGATGTTAGGCAATAAATATTTGATCTTATATAAAGGGGTCATAAAGATGTGTCAGTACTACAGTCTGAAGGAAAACAAAATCATACATATGAATTATGTTGACAAAAATACATTTTATTTAAGGTTTTTTCTTTTGAAGGCATTGGGATTGAATACTCTCCTGAATTGGTTACCAATACTAATGATGATTCAAGTTCTAGAGGATATGACCCTACAAATTTTTACCATTCAATGAGAAAATAGTTATCTACAAATGATGTTGAATCCTCTTCACTAGTATCTAACTCTTAAACTTGGATATTATTATGTAATATTGTTTCATGCGTTATACTTATAACGAAATTCTCACTTTGTTCAGTATTTGGAATCCAACTTTGCAGCAAAAGATTTGGCTAAAAAGAGGAAGCGCCACTTATTGGTCAATGTTGATGGTGATTGTTGGCCTTGTACAATTTAAAGGTCTCAAAGAAATAACAAAGAATGCTTTTTAAGTTGTGGATGCAAAAAATTTCTACAATCAGAATGAATTCAAGGAAGGAACTATAATCCGACTTGGTGTAGATGAGGACCTAACCACGTATATCTATATAATGGAGATAAAGATATAGCTATGTTGGTTCATGGGTTATTTTGTCAGTACATTCAAATACATCTATATTATGTATATCAATGTTAAGTATATTATGTATGATTAATTGTGTTCGTGGTTCTTATTCCTTAGCTCTAAATTTATGTAGCCTTTGACAATTATAGGTTAACCTTAAAGAAAAGGAGACGAAAAACTAAATATACAACTTCAAAACCAAATTTGGTATTAGTGCAAAGACTTACATATTTACATGTTTTGGGCCTTAGTTTTTATGCATAAGAAGTTGGTACTTGTAGATAAAGAGTCCAAACAAATTTACGTTTCACCAATCAAATTACATGATTGGTTGTAAAAAAACTATATTGAGTAACTTATATTAATATAATAATGTGCAAAGTGCATAAATATAGAAATGTGTAACATTTAACTTAAGTGATAACATATGACATTTATTATATGCCACAAAAGTAGGTTAACATGTTTGTAGGCTAACAATTCAAATGTATATTGATAGTTACAACACTATCAACATATGATGACATAAAATTTGGTACTTGCAAACAAATTTACATTTTACCAATAATGTTCGATATTCATCGGTACTACAAAAATTACAACCATTACCCGTCCATAACAGTCAACTCCAACCAAAAAGTCAAACACGACCTAAAAAAACATTCAAATTGTTATAGGTTCCAAAATACACCACATAATGGACAACATTAATAAGTATATATATATATATATATATATATATATATATATAAAAACTTT
>Ga0214543_1010088_pt1 | contig 14255 bp, 13 predicted proteins | sample CNSS2metaG_FD_160094 | JGI IMG/M metagenome (GOLD analysis project Ga0214543, IMG submission 160094) | Root nodule microbial communities from cowpea collected in UCLA plant growth center, Los Angeles, California, USA - CNSS2 | ecosystem: Host-associated > Plants > Roots > Nodule | place: USA...
ATATTTGAGATCAATTCCGTATTCGTTGTGAGACGACTCAGGGTTATCTTAACCCTAACTATTTTCTTCACTACAAACTGGCAATACTGAAGTTGCTAAAGTAGTGATAATTTGATCGCCTAACGACTGTGATATCAATCTCCTCCACGCGGACATAGTCGACTGCACGCAATTTGAGTTCGTGCATAGAGGCAGGTGGGTGGAGGTAGACCTTGTTGGCGAAGGGGCCGGGTTGCAGGGTAAGTGCCATGCACTAGAGGATCATCTCCTGGTTGAGGTGTGGGGTGCGAAGAGCTGCCTTATTGAAGCGATCTATGAATGTTCTGAGTGGTTCACCTTGTTCCTGTCTAATGCCCAGGAGGGAGATTGTGGTAGTTTGGTGTGGATGGCTGCCAGCGAAATGGGTGGAGAACATGTGGGAAAGGACGTCGAAACTGTCGGTGAAGTAAGGCGGAAGGGTTGTGAACCATTCTAGGGCAGGGCCCTTGAGGGTGGTGGGGAAGGCTTTGTAGAAGACTGCATCTTAGGACGTGTACAGGGCGACATGGGTGATGTAGACTTTGAGGTACTCGTCAGGGTCGGTTTCGCCAGTATAGCGGTCTAGGGTGAAAGGTTCCCACTGGGTAGGAAGAGGGGTGTTGGCGATAAAGTCGGTGAAGGGGTGACGACGTCTGGGCTGGTGGGGATGGAGCAGATGGGATAGGATGGGGTGAGTGATCATAGCGGGGAATGTGAAAGTAAGGTTGTGATGGGGGATGTGGCTTGTTGGAGGATATTGTGGGTTGTATGGTGGAACATGTGTGGTGTGTAGGTTGGTGGGTATGTTGTAGGGGATCTGGGTGGTAGGGAGGGTAGCGGCAAAGGTTGGGGCTGCGGTATGGGGATGGGTGGAAAGGATGGGTGTTTGTTGGGTAGTGGTGAAGGTATGAGGAGTAGGGTTGTATTCGCTTTCCTCCTCTGTGGGCTGGAAGGCCGGGGACCTTGCAACTTCAGAGGTTTCCTTGGCTTTTCCCTTCAGGTTGGGATCAGCTTCGATCTTTCGCCTAAGGCGAGAGTTCTCTTGTCGCAGCGCCTCTATCTAGTCAGCACTGCGTTTCTTCAGATCTGCCAACTCTTGTTGCATCTTCACTTGGCCGTCTAGGATGACGGCCAGGTCAGGGGTGATGTCAGCAGGTCCTGAGGGACCAGCATCCGCTTGCTTGTTCACTTCAGCTTTGCTACGAGTTGAAACCATCTTCGGGGAAAAACAGGTACTAAAGGTGTTCGTCTCGTGCCCCACGGTGGGCGCCAATTGTTCCTCCAGAGAACAAATAAGATGAGTTAGGCACAATCGTCACCTTACCATGTAGTCCGTTATCTCCTCAGTTGGCCTCTTCCCGGTCGATACATATCGGATTGGACCCAGAAGGGGTTACCTGCAGAAGGGACTCCGAAGCTCAAGTGAGTCAAAACTCTCAAAAAGGTTAAATATGTGATTAATGAATGCGTACCTTTAATTACTGGGGTCCACGCGTATTTATAGAGCATTAATTATGTCTGGTTATTCTATGGGCCGAACCTTAGCTTGGGCTTTAGCTGTAAGTGGGCCTAGGCCCTAGCCCAGGCCCTTAGGACCTATTGAACGCTGGGGGGCTTTAATCTTACTGAGTCTATTAGAGTAGTCGGCCTAGGCCGGCTACTTTCCTTGACTGCTTAGGTTGGTTATATGCTATCTTGTGCATGTTATTCCTGTAGATGTTTAGGTTAGATCTGATAAGACTTAGGCTAACTCAGCCTAGGCTGAATACTTGACTGTTTTGGTATGCATGTATCGTTTACTTATTTGGTCGAGTTTGGCTAGGTGTGGTACACCAGTCCCCCAGCCTTGGCCGATATGAGTTGTCGGTCAAGGGTGATATGTGTTGGTATGCTAGTGGGGCCGGCTAGGTGTGGTACAGATAGAAATTGGATTTGTAAATTTTTATAGATATTTTCATTCTTGAACTTTGCTTGATTTTCCAAATTATGAAAAATTATGAACTATGCAAAATTATGAACTTGACTTGCTTTTCCAAATTTTATAACTTAGAAAAGGGTATTAGGCGTTAGTTCATACGAAAACTGAGGCAGAAAGATAATACTGATTAACTTTTTCTTTCTAATTTTTAATGCCTTTTAGGCTTCAGTTGTTCTACAACTGAGGTAGTAAGTTTCACTTTTCTGTCTCGATTGTTGTCAGAACTAAGGTATAAATTGTAAAACCCCTTTCGAGATGCCACGTATAAAAGTTTTTTTTTTCAAATTTCAATATACAATCACTAAACCTCTTTTACAAATTTCACCACATTCAACTTGGAATTTACACAACAAAATTTTACTTCACAAATCCACACTTAATTGTCCATTAAACCTTTTGACTTACCTTTTCAACCTTTTATTTTGAGCACCAAAACAATTAACCAATAGATCAACACCAACAATGCAACCAAGCACTACACTAACCAATAGATCAACACCACCAATTATGATTTCTACCGAACTTTTACTACACCAACCATCCAAGATAATTTGCACACACTAAAACCATATTCACCTCGTAAACCTTTCACCTAAAATGATCAAAGTTAACTCCAAAACCATTATCAGCTCAACTTATTTTCATTCTCTAAAAAAAAGTGAATTTCCCTCTTGCATCATTCCCCTAATTTTCATAATAAAAAATTATAAAAAAAATATTTCCAATGCCCATATGCCAAAGTTCATAGTCATCAAAATTACTACTATTAAATTTACATCAACACGCCGAAGCTATAATAATTCCAACTGACTTACCTCCCAATGGCCTGCTTCTCCACTACCAAAAATCACAATTCCAAGGAAAAATGAACTTCAATCATACTAATGTCTTCACCACAATATCACAATATTATAAGACGATAAAAGAATTAATTCTAGAGTACACCATGAATTCATCCACACCACAGAACAAACATTTATCTTCTTAGAAAAAAACCACTAATCCATCATGATTCTCTATTTGCAAAAGAAAGAAAGCAACACTTTACTCCATACCCCATCAACACAAAACAAAAAAAATAAAATAGAGTAGTTTTCCTTACAATTGCAAGGAGAAAACCCACACTCAATATACATTCATAAAACCAAGAAGAACAAGGCTTAGCATACCTTACAATTCCATGTTGAACACTCAAACTCAATACATGTCCACAAAAAATTAAGAAAGAGCAAGGCTTAGCACCCCCTACAATTCCATGTTGAACACTCAAACTCAATACAAGTCCATAAAAGAATTAAGAAAGAGCAAGGCTTAGTACCCCTTACCTTGATTTCCTAGAACAAGACCACCTTAGCTTTACTCTACTTCTCCCTTGCTCTTCACGTTCTAACAAAAAAAAAAAATATACTCTATCTCTCTTCCTCCCTAAACCACATGTTGCCTTTCCTCTCTTCCCAAACTCCAATTTTTAACATAGCTATAAAAACCCTCTGTTTTCCCTTTCAAGCATGTAAAAAGAAATTAAAAATTATTTTTGGAGTGCACAATCCTTTTCCTTTCCCACCTCACGTTAATAATTTTTTGCCCAATTACTCACCTTAGTTTCAATTAAGGCGCTAGTGTTTAGATACAACCTCAAGTTTTCACATTCTTATGTGCACCACAAATTTAATTACCAAAAAATACACACAATTGGATTCGAACACACAACTCCCACCTTAGTTTCAATTAAGGTGCTAGTGTTTAGATACAACCTCAAGTTTTCACATTCTTATGTGCACCACAAATTTAATTACCAAAAAATACACATAATTGGATTCGAACACACAACTCCCAAGACTTAAGCAAAGACCTCAATACCATATCAACTATCATGCTTTTTTAGTCATTCAACACGCACATCAACATTTTAGTAACATCCACACATTCAATGCATTCAAGAACAAAACCAAATAAATTCTAAAAGTACCAAATAAAATATAAGCCACCCCTAACATATAAGTCATGCTCAAAATGCACACAAGCACCTCCACACAATAATAAAACAACATTTAAAAAAATATAATTACTCCAAATGCACTAGGAATCAAACCTTTGACCACTAACTCATGAATAAGGCTTTAACCAACTTTGCCACTCTTCATTTCCGTTTATGACATTTTGTATTAATTCAATTAATATTCCTCACATCCAATTAATACCTCAGAAATATAATTATTTTTCCTAGATGTTACAAAAATATGCCTCGGTTCATAATCGAGGCAGAAAAGTCACCCTTTTTTACCTCGGTTAGATATGTCTCGGGTCTTAAACTGAAGTCAAATGACCAAAATAACCACGGTTGAAACCTTTTCTGCACTGGTGTGCTGCCTTAAACCACACAAAAGGAAGCTAAACGTGGCCCAAGACTTATGCTGTTGGGCTGGACTTGTGAAGCTTATGCTCGTGGCCCAAAAAGAATTACAAGGAAAACATGGGCTGAATACAAATCCAAGGAAATTGCTAATTACACCACACCAAAACATTAAGCATATACATTTATTTAAGTATTTCAAAACATGAAAGATAAATGGGTATGGTCATTGGTCAATGCTGAAAGCCTCTTTAGGTGATTTCCATCAATTAAAAAATAAAATTACTATTTTACCATTGTAGTTAAAATTAATATATTATAATTATTAATATTATTACTATTATTTAATGATATATATATATATATATATTTATATATATAGATAACAAATATATATATATATATATATATATATATATATATATATGATGGTGTTTGTAACCAATTAAGTAACCAGTTACATATATATAAATATATGTGAAGAACACCGATTATGGAATCGGTTACATATATGTATCTATGCATTGAGAACGAGATATGAGATAGAGATACTATAGTGTAATATCAATTTGTTTTTTCTTCATTCTAATGGGATGATGAACCCACATGTCTTTACTCTCACTCGCTTGCAAATCATTGTAAACGAACAACCTCCATCTTGGAAAATCAGCTCTCTTAAATTCGTTTGTGCACTAAATTCATGCAAGCGAACAGACCCTAAGAGTTGAGCATTCTAACAATAACGATATATGATTAGGAATAACCAAAAAACTTGTTTACGTGACTATTTTTTCAACTTGACAAGAAATTCTTGTATCTATTGGGTATGATTATGAGTATGGGTATAGAAAATATTCAATTTTTTAAATAGGGTATGAAGGTGAAAATGAGTATGTATACACTTACTTTGTTTCCATTCCTACACATGTCCATATATATGTTCTTGTCGTTATATCAGTTTCCATTTTTAAATTACTGATTAGAACACATTTAATTTATTAAATAATCTAACAGACTTATATTAACTTTTTGTGCTCCTTTATAACTTATTTCTAAGACACACATTTGATCAATGTTTATTCTTTTCTATAATTATTTGACATTTATTCAATTGTTATTTGATAATCTTATTCATAATTTCTTTCTTGATATTTGACATTAGACAAAAGAAAATGTGTATTATTTTGACATTGAATACTTGATATTATGTTTTCTTTGTTATTATTTTTATTTTATAAAAAAGGTATTGCAAATTCTTCCATGGACAACAGTTCATACTGTCTCCTCAAAGATTGCAATCTTACCTTCTTGATTTTTTTCTACACCTCCATGTACCCGTTATAGTATATCTATTGCTTCCTTTTCTATTTGCTTTCAAAATCTTCTCAAAATTCACTATGTCCACACACTAAAACAAGAGACACTTTGCGACTTCATCCTTCTCTTTAGCACCTTCTATAATTTCCCATAGTTTTTGATAGCCAAGAATGGCTTCCATTCTTATAACCTAGTAGTTATAATTTCTTTCATCAAGAATTGGCAAATTTGAGAAGAAATATCCACAGCCAGTCCCAATCATTGTAGATACTACAAAATTTTCCAGAACCTCAACACTACTCTAGATACCATTTATTGGTAGAGGAAGGGAGAAGACACTCTCTAACAGGTAAGAGTATCTATACACACAAATATGCACAATATATGTTTGTATGTATGTTTCTGAGCGTACTATTGATTCAACACTTCTTATATAGAGTTGTCTTATAACAAAAATAGAAAAAAAAGAATTAAAACTATAATTGTCCTATACTTGAATTAATACAACAAAATCTACTCTAAACTAAAATATAATGTAATGATCATTAGCATATATGCTTTCCTGATACTAGAAACATTAGCTTAAAGTCACTTGTTATCTTAGCCAAAGAAAACTAAAAAGAAATAGTAATCCATGAAAGAAACGAAGTATAGTGTAATTCATCTTTATAATATAAAAAATCTCAAACTCCAACTTTACATTCATAATTCCAAAATTTCATTATGCAAAAATGCATTTATGATATTTGAAGTGATCACTATTCAATAAATTATATGCAACTTATAACAATCCAATTTTGGAGAATATAACAGGCATCCAATTTTAACCCAAGGAACGAAGTGGAAGTTTCTAACTATGAAAGAACAAAATATGAAAACAATGATGTTAGTGCCAACTTTGGAAAATATAATAAAAGATTATCATAAATATAGATATATACAAATGGTGAAGGCGACCATGAAGAGGCTATAAAGAGATACCTCGAAGAAGGGGGAAAATGACAATGAGATGTTGACCACGAAGAAGAAATGACCACGAAGAAACACTTCTGATTTTCAGCAAGTGACCACGTTGACGATGATCATAGTGACGACGACCACGATGATGACTACCATAGTGACGACGACCATGTTGACGGTGACCACAAAGAGGGACGACCCTATGTCTTTGTGTTTTTATCACTTAGGTTTTCAAAGGAGGAAAATGAAATGTTATTTTTTTAGTTTTTTTTTTCAAAAGAGGGAAGTGAAATATGTGTATTTTCTTAGTTTTTGAGTTTCAGTGTTTCTTAGTTTTCAAAGAGAGGGAAAGTTTAGTTTTTTGCATTCAAAAATAATTTAGCCACTGAAACTCATTAAGTTGTTAATTTGCCACTGGAAACCCCTCAATCACTATTTAGCCACTAAAACAAATTCAGCCACTGAAACTCATTAAGTTGTTAATTTGCCACTGGAAACCCCTCAATCACTATTTAGCCACTAAAACAAATTTAGCCACTACAATATCAGTTTATTCCACTAATACAAAAATGGCTTATAACGTCACCCATTTAACATCTGTCCATGAAAAATCAAACGTAAAAAATGATCGGTGGCATTTTGTAATTAAAACGCCCAAAATAATGTCGGCACCCTTAGGGAGAGACGTCTTTATTGAATTTGACGTCGGTGGCCACAAGTGGGACGTCAAAGGATGTCAAAATTTTCTTCCCCAACGTCAAAAGATGTTAGGGTTTGCATCCCTGACCTCAAGGGATGTCGAATTTCTCTTCCTTTAACGTCAAATAACATCTGTAAGACCCGAGAAAATTAAGTAATTATATAAATAATTATTTAATAAATGTGGGTAGTGGGAACCTTTAAGACATTTAATACTAAAATTTATGATGTGAAATAGTACTAGCTCAAATGGTTGAGAGTAATTGGTTATTATGAAAGGACTTTGGTTTGAGTGTTGTGGATGTTATTTATGTGTTAAATTAATTGTTTTAATCTTTTGAGAATATGTGTGATCATGGTCCGTGATAATATAATCCTAGATACGTAAGAATTATGACAAAACATGGATTGGTTGAATTGGTTGTGCACTTGAATTGTAATTGAGTGGTGGTGTGTTCGAGCTTAGACTTGTGCAAAATAGGTTCTTTTTTGCCGAAACTCTTTTTGGCATGAAAGAGAGGGATCATAAAACCCTAGCCATCTTGAGGAGCAGATGAGAGGGCTAGAAAACGATCTCATAATGGTTTTTGAATGACAATTAAACCCATTTTTAATGCATTTTCGTTTTCTTTATGAGTAGTGTGAGGAGAGAATTTTGAGCACGTAGACTTGAATCTAGGAGACATTGTTGAAAGGAGTTGGATTGGTATCAAAGGGAGGTAATTGTGAATCAAGAAGGAACTCTATCAATTCCAATTAGAGCAAGGAATACCAGGTTAGGGGAGCTGAACTCGTATTTTTTGTGTTAATTCTCAGTACATAATTGACTATTTGGACTGTTATACATTGCTTGCTTGTTTTCTGTTCGGGTTTCTATAATTTTTCCAAAAATCACCTGGCGACGTTGAATACCCACTAGGCGACACAAGTGATTGCTCTTATTTTTTGGGTTTCTGCTAGGAATCGCCTGGCGGGATGAATTGACCGCCAAGCAACGCAAGTTTTACAACCTTGTTTCTGGGCTTTTTGGTATGAACTGCCTAGTGGCAATGTACACCCACCAGGCGAAGCGAGCGAAGTTGGCTCAACTTGGGTTTTTTGTGCGTTTTGAGTTATTCTGGTTGGAAAAATTGGATCTCTGCATGATAACGGATTGTGGTGAATTAATAATTGTCTAATTAGGTTGTGAATTGAATTAATTGGATGAAGGTTAGTATATATGAATATTATGGTTTGAACATTTTTGGATTGTAGGTTTTGGATCTATTTGCGTAGACAAAGACAATAGAATTTTGTGGGTTGGAAGCCTATTGTAACAACTGCGAACTTAAACATGTGGTTATAGCATATGGAGTGGAAATATGATACAACGAGGGATATAGGGATTTTTAGGGTTCGCAAGTGCAAGGGGGTTCTAGGTTTTTACCTAGAACTGCATGCACCGCTTGGCGACACCTTATTTGCCGCCAGGCGCTAGAGTGGCGGAGATGGCATTGTGTGGTTGGATAAGCAATGCAAGTTTTGGAACTTCTGTTAGATCAAGCGGCGTATGAAACATAGAGTTGTGACACACTAAATGGGGTGTTAAAATGATAATTAATGCACGATGTACGGTCATGTAGGAATGTTAACTCTACTTGTGTTTGAAGAATCAGAGTACAAAGCTAGTATGGCATAAACTTAATGAAATTAGGGTCTTGCTTGATTAGATTGCAAAATATAATTCAGGACTTGGGGGTTCTATGTTAAGCCGTCTAGGTGGGGTACAAGGTGTAATTATCTACTAAGGAAAAATTGTTATGATGTTGGAGAATAGGTGGAAATAGAGGAAATGGTTGGACAGTGATAGAATATATGTAGGATGTGGTGACCGCCGCATAATGTTGATAAGCATGGGTTGACTTTGGTTAATTCTAAGTGATGGTATGATTGAGTTGGGGAATAAATGTGGGAATAAAAAGATTAGTAAGGCTGATGGGGTACGAGCTTCCATTCAGTTGGATGAGATTTAGATACTTGGTATTACTACAAGGCGCTTGGGATGGTCTGATTATATTATAGTGTGTATTAGAATGAAAAGAAAACTAGTAAACTTGTTGTACTGGTGTACCGCCTGGCGGTGAGGTTTGAACCGCCAGGCGGGAGCTACAAAAACAGAGAGGCCTAAAACGCGTGGCCTTTGGGGGTGAGGTGCGTCCCAGGTGATACTTTCAATTCCAAAGACCTTTGGAGCGTGTGGCATCTAGCGGCTTGAGGCTTTCGTCAGGCAGTTTGCAACTAGCTTTCGCCTAGTGGCGCTTAGGCAACGCCAGGCGATGACGTAGAGGCAATGGTTTATTCTTTGGATGGTGCGTAATGATGAAGGATTATCTTGTTTCCTTTTAAGATTATGAATATGGTGAAGAGTTGTTTAAGGAAAACTCAAGGAAATCCCCACTGGACATTAAGATAGCAAGCTATCTATATGTGAAGGTTCTTTTCCAAGAGTTCAATAGGAGAAGAGATAGTTTTAAGTGCTTAGGAACGAAAATAGCAAGAACAAAACCAAAAAAAAAAGAGAATGCATTGAAAGAAGAAGAACAAATAAAACTGGAAGAGAAGATAGTAGTGGTGATGGATGTAACATCCCGTCAAGATATTACTGATTTATAATAAAATAAAGGAAATAAATTAAAATATACTGCATTTAATAATACCTCATTTTCCCAAAACGCGAGAAAATTTAAAATTTATTAAATAATCAAACAATGTTCAAATCCAAAATCACTAAAACAAAAGGTTATAATAATACCCATAAGGGTTTACAACTTATTTCAAAACCAAAGAAAAATAAACATAAGGTTCCCCGATCTATCCCCTCTCCGCAGCTAAGCTTCACCAGAGCCACCTGCATCAACAACATCTGCTCACGTGTACCGCGTACACGATCATCGCCAATTACAAGCAGATAGGGTGAGCTTAACAAATATAACATATAAAATAACACATCCTATATAACACATATATATTTATACATGCCCAAACATCCATAGAATACTATGTACCATGGCCACAACCATAACTTTCGTGTTCTGCCTCTTCTAATGATTACTTCAAGATGACTTGCTACCATACCTATCGACCACAACTGATAGAGCACATGCGGGAAACCATGTTACGGATCATACACCGTAACGCCAGGTGGAGTTCCCAAATACGAACATAGTTCGCAACGTCCCAAGACTACCAAACTCGTCAGTCAACTACTGAGGAGGGCAATCTATCTAGACCCATCCGTACTGGCCACAACCAGCACACTCACACCGGCAACACTCGCCAACCCGAGCCACAACTCAAGGGTTCCTCGTGTTCATCCACCATCCCGAGCCACAACTCAAGAGATGCTATTCCGAGCCACAACTCAAGGAATACCACGTGCTTAACCCCTATCTCGAGCCACAACCCAAGGGATACGTTTTGAGCCACAACTCAAGGAACATCAGTAATCCCACCTTTAAAGCATCACTAAAAGCCTTGTAGAGCACACCTATGAAATCAACAACTCCAAGTTGTAGCAGTAAAAATCGCCTAGCGGGGGACACGTGTCGCCAGGTGCTGCCAACTCCCAGACCGCCTGGCAGGTGTCGCGTACTGCTAGGCACCTAGAGCCTTATATTCAACCTCGCTGCAGGTACCGCTTGGCGGAAAGGCCCCCACCGCTAGGCACACCCGACCCAGTAACCCTCTGTTGACAAGCCATCGCCTGGCAGAACCACTCGTGTCGCCAGGCACCTACGGTCCAGTGCTCTCTGTTTTCATGACTATCGCCTGGTAGATTCCCACTCTCACCAAGCGCTGTATCAGCACAACAGTGTCTTCTGGTTTATGTTCTCTAACTCAGATTTTCCAATACTATTAGTCTTCTAGCACCTAAACCCTAAACCCTAAACCCTAAACCCTAAACCCTAAACCCTAAACCCTAAACCCTAAACCCTAAACCCTAAACCCTAAACCCTAAACCCGCGTCTCTCACTAAGCTCGCTCTCATCCTTCCCTCCTCATGGCTTATAAACATACTCAAACCAACACATCATCTTATGCTCCTATCTTAAGTAAATTCTTGTACTCACTTTGTCATCCAACCAAACCCCATCAAAAACCTTATCATTGGTTTAACCCAGATTACACACCCCATCAGTTTCCCGACCCTTTTTCCATCTAACAATTTCATGTATTTAACTAACATACTTAACTACCATTTAAGTGAAAAGCAACTCATACGCTCGTGATCCCATGACTCTAGATTTCATCATCACGAACCCATTTCTTTCCAGAACGACTTCCCAGACCCATTCCAATCGTGCAACCTGGTAACTTCTGTGATGGCGCCTGGCGGCACGGCGCTTGCCGCCAGGCGATACATACCATCTGGCATTTCCAGATTCTTTTCCAGAACCCGTAATCCCCACAATTCATCCTTCTTTGCTAATTTCTATCATTCTCCATTCAGATTCAAACACAATCAAAGTAATTCAAAACCTAATCACATTAATCACTTATTTCCGCTACAATTCATAACATTCAGTGTTGAATCATACCACAAGATACAACAACATTTGGCCATAAAAGGATTTCATAGTATTTTATCAAATTGACATTCAACCCTATGGATTTCTACAATATAACAACTTACATCATCAACCATCAAGTAGGACTACATTTTACCCCGATCAAAATTGCTCCAGAACACACAGAACATCAAAACCGAGTCAATTCGACTTGCGTCGCATGGCGGGTGTTCATCACCGCCAAGCAGTTCATCACAAAACCTAGAAACTGGGTTACAGGTTTATGGCGCCTAGCGGTACAGGGTTTCACCGGTAGGCGGTTCCTCAGGGAACCTAGAAACACACTAAATTGGCATGTGCCGCTTGGCGGCTATGAGCAGCCCGCCAGGTGGTTTCTGGAAAAATTCCAGAAATGTAGATTTCAATGCAATTTTAACAAAAACCATACATACACATTCTATATTCATACAATTACGCATAAAAATTCAGATAGAACGTGATTCAACTCCCCTAACTTGGCTTTCTTGCTAAAAGTTTGAGAATTCCCAATGTTCTTCTTGGCTCACCCAAAGTCCTCTTAGTCCTCCCTCCAATTAGCCTTAATTCTGCACTCAAACCTCACCACTCTCCAATTTTCGTGTCCTATTCTCTGTGTGCAATTTCAGCCTTGCAAAACCCTTCCCCTTGCCTAATTTCTTGCCTTTTAAAGATGCCTTACCACTAGGTAATGACCAAAAACGAATTTAAGTTTTTTAATGACAATGTTTATTATCATTCATTACTCCTTTATGGTTTGTTTTTCAGCCACTTCGAAGCTTCCAGGCTGCCCATTCATCTAGGGTTTCCATCAACTTTTCATATTCAAGCCAAAGCCAAAAATACCAAAAATAAAGTTTAATTTTGGTTCTCTAAGGTTTGAACCCATAACCACACTAATGCTAAATCAACGCTAAACTATCAAGCCAATTCATGTTTCTTGCTAACTAATACAATTCAAGCATTGTATAATGAGACACGTGATTAATCATATCATTAAAACAATAATAATTAAATAACACACAATTATATACATAGGACTTGAACCCAAGTCCTCTCACACAATTAAAGTACTCTCAACCACTTAAGCTAGTACTTTTCCATGCCAATCAATCAGAATTTAATGTCATAAATGCTCTTCCCACCCGCATTTATTAATTAATTAATTATTTAATTAATTAAATTTCGCGGGTCTTACAATGGAAGTGGAGCACGCTACTCATAGAGGGGGCAAAGCTAAACCAAGCTCTAGAGATGATTGTATCGTGCTGCCACTTGCATAGCAAGATAAGGCAAGAGTCTTCCACTCCTTGGGAGGAGGGATAGCTCACGGAAAAGAGGTTGAAAAACAATAGTGTTTGGATTCAAATTATTCAACCCTTTTACAAGTGGAAGAGCTCCCCTTAAATAGATGGTCTTAGGGTCTCTAAGCAAAAAAACAAAAGATGAAAGGGCTAACTAGAAAAACCATGAAAACCCTAATTCTAGAAGCATCTCCAAGCTAGGCACAAAATGAGATGGTGATGTTGCTTCCCATGTTGATTCTCGGCCAAAAGGGGGAGGAAGAGACAAAAGTGGTCTCCAAATCATGCAAAGGAGCATAAAGAGCAAAAGAGACAAAAGGTACAATGTCTACTTTTGCTTTATGCTTTTGCTTTTGCTTTACTCTCTCCTCCACCTCATCCATGCCCTCCAATCACCATGCGCCACCTATCAAGCTTCTCTCTACAAAATTAACCTACAAAACAACTTAAACAAGGATTAGCATGTTGGCTTAAGTTTAATTAATTTTGGTCAATGAGTCAACCTTAGTCAAAGGTCAACAAGTCAACCAAAATTAAGTCAACCAAGTCAACTTAGGGAAATCAAGAAATTAAGATGGAAAATAAAGAAAGGGAAATAGAAGAAGGATCCTCCCCTTTGGTCATGCACCTAGTAATTCTCCTCAGGGGAGTCTCCATGGTTCTTTGGGTGGTCAATCCTTCATCATCCTCCTGATGAAGGCGTGACCACCTCCTTAGAAGCTCCCTCAAGAAGGATCACTAGAAGCATGTCTAGAGGGGAGTCTGTTATTCCATCACCTTTATTTTTGTTTTGCATTACTTTAGTTTGAATTCCCTAAGTTGGTTTCTAGTTGATTTATTTTGGTTGACTTGTTGACTTTGATCCAAAGTTGACCTTTGACCAAGATTAGATTAATTTAAACCAACATGCTAATCCTTGTTTGTCTTGTTTTGTAGGTAATTAAGAGAAAGTAGAGCATGGCTAGGTGGCACTTGGTGATTGGAGCACTTGGATGGAGTGGAAGAGAGAGGAAAGCAAAAAGCATAAAGCAAAAGCAAAAGTA
>Ga0214543_1010098_pt1 | contig 14238 bp, 9 predicted proteins | sample CNSS2metaG_FD_160094 | JGI IMG/M metagenome (GOLD analysis project Ga0214543, IMG submission 160094) | Root nodule microbial communities from cowpea collected in UCLA plant growth center, Los Angeles, California, USA - CNSS2 | ecosystem: Host-associated > Plants > Roots > Nodule | place: USA...
TATATATATATATATATATATATATATGTGTATATATATATATATATATATATATATATATATATATATATATATATATATATATATATATTTATTTATTTATTTATTTCTTCTAATTATTTGATTTGTCATGAAACTCATTCACATCTCTAATATATTTTTCATCTTATGTAATTATGTTAAAATGATGTATGTTGATTAAAAAAAAATTATGTCTCATATTTGAATAATTCTATTATTTTTTAATATTTTTATTTATTGTATATTTTTCTTTCACATGAGTATGTTTAATACTTTCACTTTAAGTGTTTAATAGCATAAACCTTTCATTTACTAGGTAATATAAAAAAAAATACTTATTTTTATTAATTTTTGTTTCATTTAAAGAACTCTTTTGTTTGGCTAAAACAATTATTTTTCAACCATTGAGTATGTTGATATTTGAAAAGTGTTCTTAGATGTCTAGGGTATTTTTCATCTTATCATACCCTTAATTATACATTCGTTTTTTCTTTGTGCAATTTCTTTCAATAGTTTCACAAATTGTTTCTAAGACAAACATTTGTTAATTTTTTAATATTTTTATTTATTATTTGTTTTCATCATGTAGAATAGTATTTCAGTATATTTTATCTAATTATTTTTTATTTTCTAACTCATTATATCAATCATATCGTAATTTTTTTATTATAATTGTATAAATTTCTTTTATTTATTACAATATCAAAATTTAATGTAATTGTCATGAATATTTTTTTATTATCATCCAACATATATTGGAGTTCAAAAGATACAATATCCATGTTAAATTTTTTTTATTATGTTTATTATTTCTTATTTGCGTCATTTTGATTAAGTGATGTATTATCATTTTTATTAGTGTATAAAAAAAGAGATTCATTATAATTTAAAAAATTGAAGTAAACAAATATTTAAAATATATTTTAATTTGAATATTTGTTTTCCTTTAAATTTTTTTAAAAATATTTTTAAATTTTATCAACTAGGTTTCATTAATGTCTGCAATTTGCAAATTTAATAAATATTTTAGTTCTCATGAAATTTTATTTGGTATTCCAATCTAAAATGTAAACAATTATAATTTATTTCAAAGTATTTGATATCGAAGAAACAATATTGAATATTTGATAATATTATGTTTCCTTTAATGTAATTTTTTATTATTTTATAAAAATTAATTAAAATTTATATTGAAGTAATAAGGAAACGGGTATGGGTAAGAGATTATACCCGTTACCCGGTGGGGATGGGGATGAGATAAAACTTTAATACCCATTAGATTTGGGTATGAGAATGAGGATGAATTATTTTTACGAGGATGGGTATAGGATAGTGAAACCCGTCCTCACCCCGCCCCGTTGCCATCCCTAGTTGTGAACTTGTCTTGTGGAGGAACATGTGGAATAAAGAAAAGCATTTGTCACTCGATCAAAATGCTCTGGAGTTGCCAAATTACCAAAAGCACACTCTTTTACATTTTCAGACATTCTTCTCCGCTGAGCACTTTTTTTTTTTTTTCAGATCCTCTGCATCTTATTTCATTTCAGCATCTGAACCCTCAACCCCTGGTTTCATTTCATCATCTAACGCGCAACGCAACAGAGGGCGAAGAAGCCGCCGGCGTCACCCCTTGAGGAAGAGGACGAGTGGCGATACAGAAACGTCAACATAATACACTACAAATATATAATTTTAAATTTGTATTTGATATCAATCTTATTTTAAATGAGTTCCCTTGGTTTTATCTCTTTTATTTAATATATTTGTATTTGGGAATATTTTACCGTATCATGTTATAAAAATTTAATATTAAATTTTTCACAACTAAAAATTTGTCTTGTTTTAATATTCATGATAAATTTCCTCTAATCACTTCTGAAAATAAATAAATTATTTAATCCTTCATTAATATTAATAATCTAATTAAGATTTTAAAGAAGTAGAAAACAAACTTAATAATAATCAAGTTATAATTAAAAATTATTTATAAAAAAATATAATACATTTCTATATTAATAAAAAATAATATATATATATATATATATATATATATAAGAGGTTATCAGGAGAAAAAAATTAAATATGTTTTTGATCCTTCAATCTTTAGTGAAAATCGAAATTAGTCATTCTTGGAAATCTTGAACTAATCTAGTCCTCTAATTCTGTAAATACGTGAATTTAGTTCCTTTAATTAAATTTTATTAAATTTATTTGACCTTTCAAAATTATTTCATTATAGTATTTTATTTTGTTTACACCATTTGATACATGTTCGCTTCAAAGTTAGCTGAGAATCGTGTTTGAAACGTTAAACAAACTTAAAATAAATTAGTTTAAAGAACTAAATTTATGTATTTATAAAGATAGAAACTAAATTGGTTCAAAGTTTACGAGAGGACTAATATCAAACTAATATTACTCATATAAGATTGAATTATATTTTTTTCTTTAAAAATGAAAAACAACACAAGAAAAATGATAACAAAAACAATGAGTTTGTGTCAAACTTACCTTTTTATTGAAAAAAAAAAATGGAAGTGAGAGATGAATATAATAAAAGAACACTCAAAAAACAATGAAAAAAACTTTAATAAATAATTATATTCTATATAATATTTGATGTAATTTTCGTCAATTCCGAATATATACTACACATAATTTCAAAATATAAAAGAATCTAAAATAAAAATACTAATACATAAATTTGAAAATATTTAAAAAAAAAACATAGGGGGGGGGGTTTCATACTAAGTCTATCTCTTATTAAAAGGGAAGTTTGAATACAGATATGAGATGAAAGATGAGAGATGAGAAATAAGAGATAAAAGATAAGAGAAAAAAAAACAGAGAAAAGAGAAAAGATATAAAATATATATGAGATATAAGACAAGGGACAAGGGACAAGAGACAAGACACAAGAAACAAGAGACAAGAGACAAGAGACAAGACACAAGAGACAAGACACAAGAGAAAAGAGAAAAGAGAAAAGAGAAAAGAGAAAAGAGAAAAGAGAAAAGAGATAAAAGACAAGAGACAAGAGACAAGAGATTAATGATCAATAATAAGCGATAAGGGATAAATGATAAGGGATAAACAATAAATGATAAGTGATAAACGATAAATGATAAGTAAGTGATAAGCGATAAGTAATAAGTGATAAGCGACAAGATAAGCGACAAATGACAAGTGATAAACGATAAGAGATAAACGATCAACGATAAGCGATAAGCGATAAGTGATAAGTGATAAGTGATAAGTGATAAGTGATAAACAAAAGTGATAAGTGATAAGCGATAAGCGATAAGTGATAAGGGGTAAGTGATAAACGATAATCGATAAGTGATAAACAATAAGCAATAAGCGATGAGTGATAAGCGATAAGCGATAACTGATAAATGACAAGTGATAAGTGATAAGTGATAAGTGATAAGTGATAAGTGATAAGTGATAAGTGATAAGTGATAAGTGATAAGCAATAAGTGATAATGATAAGTGATAAATGACAAGTGATAAGTGATAAGTGATAAGTGATAAGTGATAAGTGATAAGTGATAAGTGATAAGCAATAAGTGATAAGTGATAAGCGATAAGCGATAAGTCAAAAATGATAAATGATAAGCGATAAGTGATAAGTGATAAACGATAAGTGATAAGTGATAAGCGATAAGTGAGAAACGATAAGTGATAAATGATAAGTGATAAGTGATAAGCGATAAGTGATAAGTGATAAATGATAAGTGATAAATGATAAGTGATAAGCGATAAGTGATAAGTAATAAGTGATAAGTGATAAGCGATAAGTGATAAGTGATAAGTGATAAGTGATAAGCGATAATTGATAAGTGATAAGCGATAAGCGATAAGTGATAAATGATAAATGATAAGTGATAAGCGATACGCGATAAGTGATAAGTGATAAGTGATAAGTGATAAGTGATAAGTGATAAGTGATAAGTGATAAGCGATAAGTGATAAGTGATAAGTGATAAGTGATAAGTGATAAGTGATAAGTGATAAGTGATAAGTGATAAGTGATAAGCGATAAGCGATAAGTGATAAGAGATAAGTGATAAGCGATAAGTGATAAGTGATAAGTGATAAGTGATAAGCGATAAGCGATAAGTGATAAGCGATAAGTGATAAGTGATAAGTGATAAGTGATAAGCGATAAGTGATAAGCGATAAGTGATAAGCGATAAGCGATAAGCGATAAGCGATAAGTGATAAGTGATAATGGATAAGCGATAAATGATAAGTAATAAATGATAAGCGATAAGTGATAAGTGATAAGCGATAAGTGATAAGCGAAAAGTTATAAGCGATAAGTGATAAGTGATAAGCGATAAGCGATAAGCGATAAGTGATAAGTCATAAGTGATAAACGATAAGTGATAAGTGATAAGTGATAAGCGATAAGTGATAAGTGGTAAGCGATAAGTGATAAGTGATAAGTGATAAGTGATAAGCGATAAGTGATAAGCGATAAGCGATAAGTGATAAGTGATAATGGATAAGCGATAAGCGATAAGTGATAAGCGATAAATGATAAGTGATAAGTGATAAGCGATAAGTGATAAGCGATAAGCAATAAGTGATAAGTGATAAGCGAATAACGATAAGTGATAAGTGATAAGCGATAAGTGATAAATGATAAGTGATAAGCGAATAACGATAAGTGATAAACGATAAATAATAAGTGATAAGCGATAAGCGATAAGATAAGCGACAAGTGATAAGCGATAAGCGATAAGATAAGCGACAAGTGATAAGTGATAAGCGATAAGATAAGCGAGAAGTGATAAGTGATAAACGATAAGCGATAAGCGATCGACGATAAGCGATAAGTGATAAGTGATAAGTGATAAACGATAAGTGATAAGGGATAAAGGATAAGATAAATGACAAGTTATAAGTTATAAGTGATAAGTGTTAAGCGATAAGAGATAAACTATAAGTGATAAATGATAAGTGATAATCGATAAGAGATAAGTGTAAATGATAACCGATAAGCGATAAATGATAAGCGATTAACGATAAGCGATAAGCAATAAGGGATAAGTGATAAGCGATAAGCAATAACTGATAAGTGATAAAAGATTATCGATAAGTGATAAGTGATAATCGAAAAGTGATAAGTGCTAAACGAGAAGTGTTAAGCAATAAGTGTTAAGGGATAAGCGATAAGTGATAAGTAGTAAGTGAGAAGCGATAAGTGATAATCAATAATAGATAGTAGAAACGAGATAAGCGATAAGTGATAAGAGATAAGAAATAAAAAATATGAAAGATGAGATAAGAGATATCAAATGAGAGATAAGAGATATCAAAATAGAGATAAGAGATTAGGGATACGAGATAAGCGACAAGAGATAATAGATAAGATATTAGAGATAAGATATTAGAGATAAGAGATAAAAGATGTGAAATATGAGATAAGAGGTGTGAAATATGAGATAATAGGTGAGAGATATCAAGTAAGAGATAAGAGATTGCAAATAAGAGATAACAGATAAGAAATAAGAGATAAGAGATAAGGAAAAATATTATCTAGACGTGTAAATAGATTGACCTTAAAACAACAACGATTAATTACTGTTGCTATAAAAAAAGCTCGTATTTTATCTTCGTTACCTTTTCTTAATAACGAAAAAAAATTTGAAAAAAGCGAGTCGACTGCTAAAATTACTCCTTTAAGAAAAAAAAATAGAAATTAAAAATTCGAAATCCAATTTGAATTTAGATTCGAATTAAACATGGATTGATGTTTTGTTCAAAATTAGGATAATTCCATTTGATTTTTTTGTTGGAATAAAAAAGATAATAGGTAACGAAGAATAATTATATCAATTAATAGATAAGAGATAAGAGATAAGAAATAAGAGATATCAAATAATAGATAAGAGATAAGAGATAAGGGATAAGAGATAAGAGATAAGGGATAAGAGATAAGAGATAGAAGTTAAAAGATAGGAGATAAGATATAAGATATAAGAGATAAGAGATAAGAGATAAGAGATAAGAGATAAGAGATAAGAGATAAGAGATAAGAGATAAGAGATAAGAGATAAGAGATAAGAGACAAGAGACAAGAGATAAAAGGTAAGGGGTAAGGGGTAAGGGGTAAGAGGTAAGAGGTAAGAGGTAAGAGGTAAGAGGTAAGAGGTAAGAGGTAAGAGGTAAGAGGTAAGAGATAAGAGATAAGGATAAGAGATATCAAATATAATATAAGAATTAAGTGTTATTAAATATGAGATAAGAGATAAGTCATAAGACATAAGACATACGAGATCTGAGATATGAGATAAAATACAAGAGATAAGTTATAAGTTATAAGATATAAGAGATAAGAGATAAAAGAAAATAGATAAGATTTAAGATATAAGAGATAAGAGATAAGAGATAAAATATAAAAGATAAAAGGTAAGACATAACAGTAAGGGGATAAGAGGATAAGATATGTGAAATATTAGATAAGAGCTTAGAGATAAAAGATAAGAGATAAATGATAAGAGATAAATGATAAGAGATAAGAGATAAGAGATAAGAGATAGGAGATAAGAGATAAGAGATAAGATATGAGATGTAAGAGATAAAAGTTAAGAGATATCAAATATGATATATGAGATAAGAGATTTGAGATAAGAGATAAGAGATAAGATATCAAATATGAGATATTAGTTAAGATATACAAGATAAGAGATTGTGAACACCCAATCTCGTCCCGACAGATAAAATGTGTTCTCAAAAATAAAATATAATGAATAGAAAATTAATAATAAATTAATAGAAAAAACTGAAATAAAGTTTATAAAATAATTAAAAATTCGAATGGAAAATTAATTGTTTTATTTAATTAGAAATTAAAAATTATAAAGCTTTTGTTTTTCTTTTGCACCCGCTGCACACACTCCCTCACCTATTCACTCATCTCACAAAACATCCACATCAACCCACGGCCCACTAATCCTCACACTTTCATCACCTAACCAACCCTAACCTCACCTCCTCACTGCACCCACGTCAACCCACAGCCCACTAACACACTCCCTCACCTATTCACTCGTCTCACAAAACACCTACACCGGCCCACTAACCAACACTAACACACTCTCTTACCGCACCTCACTTCCCTCCACTCACTCTCTCACCACACCTCACATCCTCACTTCCCTGCACACACCTCACAATTCACTCACACACACCACTCTCTCACTTCACTCACAATCACGCACACAACACCTCACTGCACTCAAGACTCTTCTCACAAACCTCACACCTTCACCAACACCCACTTTCTCCCATGCATATACTCTTTCTTTTTTTTTTCTCACTGCACACATCACACTCACATTAATTCTCTCACCTCACAACACTCATTCTCATCACCGCACAACACACTCTCTCACTCACACTTCACTGCACTCACCTCACTCACGCTACACTACACCGCACCACTGCACTCACCTCACTCACGCTTCAATGCACCTCACCGCACCACTGCACCTCACCCACACCGCACTGCACACAAAACACTCTCACCATTCACTGCACACAAAACTCTCCCACCGTTCACGCACACACTTCACTCACCATTCACTACACGCTAACTTCACTCATTAACTAAACCAAATAAAACCTAAACTCACTAACTCGCTAACCTAAACCGACTAACTAACTAACTAACTAACCTCACAATACTAACTAACTTAACAAAAAAAAAAACACACGCATCACGAAACCCATGGGGCTGAATTAATTGGACGCTCCAGTTGCTTCTAAAAGATATTAAAAAGAAGAGAATGAGAAGAGAGAGGAGGGAGCGGGAAGTGAAAAGACGAGAGAATAAGCGTAAGAGAAAAAAGATATAAAAAAGAAGAGAAAGAGGAGAAAGGGAAAAAAGGGGGAAAAGGGGAGCGGAAGAGAAAAAAACAAAGGGGCGAACAAAAGAGGGAGGTAACGGAGAGGTTTCTTGGGCAAGCGTCTACCAAAATCTCTGTTTAGGAGAAATTCTAGCATTCATCTTTCTTCATTAAGGATCGCTGGTGCTTCGATTCGGTGATTTCTTTTTCGGATAGCAGGAGCTACACGAGATTGTGTTCGCATTTATTGAGGTATTTCACGTTTTCTATCTCTTCTTTATTTTTAGATTTGAATTTTATATTAAGAATGAGTGAGTTTATTTGAGTTGTGGAGTGCTGAGACCAAGATTTGATGCAGAGGTTACTGGTTAGCCTTGGGATTGAAGTTTGAAATTCATTATGGTGTTGAACTAATAATGTAATTTATGTGATCGTTTGTTTTTCAGTCCTGTTTGATTTTGAATTGAATCTGTTTGTGGGTTTAAACGAATTGGAGTGAAGTGTGGGTATGTAATTGAATGATAAAATGTTTTCGGACGTTTGGGATAATTTGAGGTTTGATTCGGGATTGATATTCGAATGGAGATGTAGTTGTATTTTCAATGATTACATTCATTTTGGATTCCTTCTGTTTGAATGATTGCAGATAAAACTTTGGACGATTGATTTTTGGTTATGAAGATATAAATATTAGATGCTATGTTATTTTGGTTCAATCTGGGTGAGAATTCTCTAATATGGAATTTATATTTGATTGAGCTAGGATAACTGTCATGCTTGTTTTCTTTATGCTTTTAACTGAGAAGGGTTACGATGCCACGGCCTCCATTTGTTTGATGTTCAACTCGTGTTTGTGTTTGTGATTGAGGTTGGAATTCTACCACCCGATGAAGTTCACAGGGTGTTTTGAGACTAGTTGGAGTGTTCCAAATTGGAAGCAACGATAAAAGAAAGAATTGATTATGTTTAATTGCTGATTAAATTGTATGATTTGTGTTATGTGTTAGTTGATAACTGTTTCGGGGTAGCGAACCGGCACCTACTAAAGATCACTCTAATTTTACTCATTTCTTCTTTATGTCTCCTCTCTTCGTAATCTGTTGTAACTTCTTCGCCAAGAAATCTTCCTCCTTGTTCGATCGGTTGAACAGACGATCAGGGTACCTGTCTAAAAAACTCCATGCTTAAGTAAGTTGATGGACCAATCGGTGTATAAGTATAACTGCGGTAATAAATGCGAATTAAAGATCCTTACCAACTTACTTTTGGGCCCTATTTATAGTTTCCTGTGTGGGCCTATAATTAGGGTTCCTTAATCACGGCCCAATGATCCATTAATCAATATTACTGACTTGTTTAATGTTAATTAATCCAGCTGACTGGTTCTGTTTGGCAGATCGACCAATGGCCGCTTGGCTATGTGGGTTATCTTCTATGAGTTTAACAACCTTAAGTGAATACTTAATTTATATGGCTAATCGATTGATGATCATATGTAAGACTACGCGAATCACCTACGGGGCCGATCGACTGATGAACCTTTATAGGGTAACGCGTGGTTTATATTTGGATCGATTGACCGATGGTCCCTTATGAGGTGACGCGTGATTCATGAGTGGGACCGATCGACCGATGGTTCCTGGTGACGTTCATGTGTAATTTATTTAAGTGACCGATCGACCGATGGTCAATGTGTTCACATGGTTTCAGTGGGCCGATTGACTGATGGTTCTGTTTCATATGTAAGTCCTCCCAGACTTGTTCGATGGACCGAAGGACTGTGCGTTGCCGATAGTCCGATGGAACATACAGTACAATAACTTTTATTCCGGATCATTTTATTCTAACCTGGATTTTATATAAGTTTTTTATTTGTGAAGGTATACACATTATTGGGTTTGGTTTGATTAGAGTTAGATTGTTGGCATAGGACAATTCGTTATACCAATTTTATTTTTTTATTATATGGTACGAAAGGAAAGGACTAAAAGAAAAAGGAAGAGGGCTAATAGTGCACAGTTACCTGGTGTATTTGAACCAATGTCAGAGGCTAAATTATAAAGTGTGCTACATTTAAAAGTTGGAGGTTTAAAGAGAATGATATTTTTACTACTAAATTTTGACAAATTTTTCTTATAATATGAGGTAATATCTTTTAAGAAATTTTGGAATATTGAAAATCAAAAAATGAAAAAATGAAAAACCATTTAAAAAATAACACCTAAGATTGTAAGAGAAAATTGTCAAAATTTATCATTTCATTCCCACTTATTAGTACTATATCACTATATCAGTATTATTAGTAATATTAATATTAAAATTAGTATTTATTATTAATATTAATATTAATATTAATTTTAACATCTTGTATAATTATTATTAGTATCATTATTATAGTAATAATGTTATTAATATGAGTAGTATTAGTATTATATTAATATATGTATTATAAATGTTCGTATCATTAGTATTATTTTTTGAATTAATATTAGTAGGATTAATATTAGAAATAATAGTATTGATATTAACATTTTTATTATTATTATTATCAATATTATTATTAGCATTACAATTAACATTAGCAATATTATTAATATTATTAATATTAATATTATTATATTATTAGTATCATACTATAAAAAGAGTGAATATGTTTTAGGAATTAAAAATAGTTATAAATGAAATTTTTAACTGTTTAAATATCCTCACAATTTCATACGATATAATCACCAGTATTATTACTAAAAAGAAAAAAAAAATACTAACGATTCAATCGTTTCTTTTATTTTATTTTTATGATATTTTATAATATTTTAAGTATTAAAAATTGACACAAAAATATTAAAGGTTAAATTGATATTAAAAATAGTATCTTATTGCTTCGGCCGAAAGTGTTTCATCACTCATTTGTGAACGCGTAATATACACTCGTGCAAAGTTCACATTTGTTGGGACCTTTCTAGTTGGGTTCAAGGAGATTGCATGGTGAGGAAGCTCACACGACACCCACATGAAAGAAGAGAAAAAAATGAAAATGTGATATCAATGTTAATTAATTATGACACTTTTATAACTCAATTTAGTCCAAATATATAAATAATGTTTTATTTTAAATATGTTTTATCTAATGGTTCTTTAAAAGTTGAAAATAGTAAAAAATATTGTCCTTAATTCATTATGATAAAACTAATTGTGCAATAAAGTTAACTTTTCTATTTTTCAAATATAATATAATATGTATTAGAATTATTAAGTATATATGAAAACCAAAAAACAAATCAAGTATATTAAAAGTATGTTGCATTCATTTAATAGCTTACATATGGTTATTATCCGGTCAAATTAAATATATTTTAAAATATCTTTTTCCTTGGATAAATCAATTGATTGATTTTCTAATAAAATTCATTTTCCCTCTTTTCTTAAACGAAATAGTATGTTTACAGTAAAATCTTCTTTCTGTTTTTTCCTCAGACCAAGTTCCCACACATTCTCCCTTTCCTCCGCCATCAAAACACAATCATAAAATAGATCGATCAATGAACCTAAGAAAATTAAAGGTTAAAATACTCCGTTGGTCCTCGTTTTGGTTCAGAAATCTCAAATTGGTCTTCGTATTTTAATTGGTCTCAATTTCGTCCTCGTTTTTGTAATTGAGTATTAAATCAGGGCAATCGTTAACTGTTGGCAAACAGCGTTTATATGTGATGATGTGACTGTAATGTTCATTCTTACGTGTCAATGAGTTCTGGTTGGCACTGTAAACAACCATTGTTGTCTTCTCTTTTAAGAAGGTAATATTGGGAGAGGGTAAGTGTTTGAATTTGAAAGAGGGTGTGGAAGGTTTATGGTCTCCTCTGTTTTGCTCGTCCTGCACCGGTAATGTCTCCCTCTCATTCTTGCTCGTCCTGCACTTGGGGAATGAAAAATTCTACCGTTTCTTCTCATGGGGGTGTGGGGAGGAGGTTCGATTTCGCACCTATTTGCTATTGCGGTGAGAAGGCAATCATGAGAACTGCTAGAACTGCTAAGAACAGGGGGAGAAAATTTTGGGGATGCCCAAAGTTCAAGGTATGAGATATGGAAATGAATTTAGTTGTGTTTTTTGGTGGATGTTGTTTTTGTATTTTGGTTTTGGAAAACCTAATTTTGCAATTGGGGTTTTTTGTTTCGTTTGATAGGGTGGAAGTGAAGAAGTTGTTGGCTGCAACTTTTTTTCATGGTGCAGTGAAAATGTAATTGAACAAAAATGTGGTCCTAGTATGAAGAATGATGATGATAGTGATGACACTGCGACGAAGATGGTAGAAAGGGATGGAGAAAGAAAATTACTGAATATCGAGAAATGTATTATGAGTTTGGAAAAATGGGTCAAAGTGTTGTTTGTAATGGTTTGTTTGTTGTATGTGTTAAACATCTTCCTTTTCACAATGAAGTAAACCTGTTGATGTAATAATTCGAAATGAATGTGAATGTTTGAGCATTGTGTTTGGAATTTATTAAACTTGATGATGTAATCATTCACAATATATGAAATCCAAATATTGGAATATACTATGTTGAACTTAATTGACAAGGAAATCACACCAAATGTGATATAAAACATAAATCTGGACATATCCACTGCATCACACAGATTATAAGAAATGGTAATTTATATCCATATCCACTGTCAAATTTGATCACGGCCAAAGCATGAGCATGAGTTGTTCAAAATACATTAAAGTGGACTGCCCCAAAAAGACAATGTTTATTCCTATGAAATACCCAAAAAGACAATGTCTATTCCTATCAAATACCCAAAAAGACTACATAAGTAGGAGTCTTAAATTAACAAAAGTATCCACAACAACTACAAAGCACAACGAACGTGTTTAATACAAATCATCAGAGCTTCCAAATACGTCCCCTTCTAGCCTGGAGTTTGTTCCTCATTGGTTGGACAAATTGGTTGCTTGATGCACGTTGAGATTGACCTTGGCATGGTTGGGACTGAATGGCTGCAGAACCAGTTTGCGTTGAATGGCCTGATGGTGCTGATTGAGCTGTTGCTGGGCCAGATTGCTGTGTTGGGCCTGTTGCTCTTCCTGTGCCTGATTGTTGTGTTGGGTGAGGTTGCTGTGATGGGCCAGTTTGCAGTGATGGTTGTTGTGATGGGCCAGTTTGCTGTGATGGTTGTTGTGATGGGCCAGTTTGCTGTGATGGGCCAGTTTGCAGTGATGGTTGCTGTGGTGGGCCAGTTTGCTGTGATGGTTGCTGTGATGGGCCAGTTTGCTCTCACTGACCTTCATATCAGGGTTTTCTCTCACTGTCTTTTCCATCTTCTTGCTAAGCCACTTTGCATTCATTAATTTCACATTAAAATCTCTAGAACATGTATGTTCATCTATTATTTTCCTAAGTTGCCATGACTTGACTGCACCCATATAACCACAATAAGCATACCATTTGCATTCTCCATTTGCTCCCAAACATTTCACTGCAACCCTTTGATTGTCATTTTTTAAGAATTTTAAACTTTTCCCGTTTGCAAGTGCATAAGTCCTAATCGCTTCAATGAATTCATGTTTCTCTGTGAAATAAGTTCCTATTTCCCATCTATATTCATCCATCTTTTTTGGCATTGAAAATGTAGGAAATGACCCATAACACTCTCTTTCCTACAATTTGTTGTACTCCATGGACCTTCATTATCCCCCCTGCCACTCTATCAGTACCAACATCAACTTCACATTCAGTAACCCCCCCTGCCACTGTATCATTACAAACATCAACTTCAGGTTCGTCCCCTGCCACTGCATCAGAACTGCCATGAACTTCAGCTTCCTTTTCAGTTGCAACATCTTCCTCACCCTCACCACCTTCTTTTTCCAGTACTTCACCTGGACCACCTTCTTTTTCCAGTACATCATTAACCTCAGAAGGACCAACCTCCCCCATACCAACACCCTCTAGCATGTTGATTATCTCAGGTTCTGTCATTTCATGAACCACATACAAATGAACGACACCATTTAACCTTGCTAAATTTGCCATATGAGTGGCCCCTTTATCATCACAAAGGAGCTCTAATCTATCTTCTAACACACTCCCACCTCCTACACAATACCACAACTCCTTCAAAGATACGTGTCCTATCTCTTTTAATCCAGCAATAACCTCAAAATATCCCCACGTATCAGGATCACAAAACCATGTGGTTATTTCCCCATCATATTCCAATTTCCCATTACTAATAAAGTGGCCACTATGGTGGACCACCACTTCAAAACGGTCAACAGACATTCTATTTCTACACCTGTATACATTGCCCCAAACCAATTCAAAAATTACAAATCATGCCAACACAGACAACACA
>Ga0214543_1010100_pt1 | contig 14236 bp, 12 predicted proteins | sample CNSS2metaG_FD_160094 | JGI IMG/M metagenome (GOLD analysis project Ga0214543, IMG submission 160094) | Root nodule microbial communities from cowpea collected in UCLA plant growth center, Los Angeles, California, USA - CNSS2 | ecosystem: Host-associated > Plants > Roots > Nodule | place: USA...
TAAATAAAGAAGAAGAAAAGAAGCATAGATAGCCGATTTTATAAAAAACTTGTAAAAGTAATGGTCAATTTTAAAAAATTTAATAAATTATTATATTTAAAGGGTAAACTTGGTATTTTGAAATGTGAACACAAAAAGGAGAATCCCCTTTATATATTGTTATAGATGTTCATTTCATAAACTCATTAATGTATGAAAAATGGAAAAGTTTATAGATAGGTTATAATAGTTTTATTTTTCATTTCACAACTCTATAAATCATTTTCTATATTTTTTCTAATCTCTTTCTAAAATTTGGTTATGAAGTTATTTATTTTATAATAGATTATACTTTTAAATTTTGTAGAATGTGTTAAATATGAGTTTTTTTTTAAGAGTTAAGTGAAAAACATTTTTCATATAGTTAAGGATTCTTGTATTTTTTTATAAAAGATAAAAGTGATGTAAGTGTAATTTATTCTGATGTTGTTTAAAGTGAAAATAATGTGTGAATATATATATATATATATATATATATATATATATATATGAAAATAATAGAAAAGATAATGCAATATGATTGAAAGAAAAAAAAAAGAGAACTCAATTGTTGAAGATGAAGAAAACTGACTTTCTAGTACTTTTAGAATGAGATAAAAACTTTTTTTTTGTTATGAAATTTATGAATGTCTATTGACTTATTAATAGTTATTACTAATTGATTACTATTGATGTTTGGATTAACTATGGTAACCATTGAATTTTATTATTTGGGTTGCCTTTTGTATAATTAAACAGGAACTATCTCACCCATACACCAGGCCTTTTTCACCTTCATGGTCGTTCACCGGTTACTGTATCCAACCTTATCCCTCTCTATGACCGCTTATTTGGTAATGTGCAATATGGAAATAACATTAGTACACAGTATCCAGTCTCATCCATCTCTATGGTCGTTTACCGGATAATGTGCATTATGGAAATACCCTTTGTACACAGTATTCAACCTCATCCATCTTTATAGCCGCTAACCGGATATTGTATATTATGAAAATACCCTTAGTACATAGTATCCAACCTCATCCATCTCTATGGTCGCTTATTGGATATTGTGCACTATGAAAATACCCTTAGTATACAATATCCAACCTCACCCTCTCTATGGCTGCTTATTGGGTATTGTGCCCTATTGAAATACCCTTAGTACATAGTATCCAGCCTTATCCATCTTTATTGTCGCTTACCATATAATGTATACTACGAAAATATCCTTAGTACACAGTATCCAACCTCATCAATCTTCATGGTCGTTTAATGGGTATTGTGCATGATGGAAATACCCTTAGTACACAATATCTAGCCTTATCCATGTCTATGGTCACTTACTGGATATTGTATACTATGAAAATACCTTTAGTACATAGTATCCAGCCTCATCCATCTTTTAGGTCGCTTACTGGATACTGTAGACTATGAAAATAACCTTAGTGCACAATATCCAATCTCATCCATCTCTATGACCGCTTACCAGATATTGTATACTATGAAAATACCCTTAGTACACAATATCCAACCTTATCCCTCTTTATAGTCGCTTACTGGGTACTGAGCACTATGGGAATACCCTTAGTACACAATATCCAGCCTCATCCATCCTCATGGCCGCTTATTGGGAACTATGTACTATGAAAATATCGTTAGTACACAGTACCCAGCCTCATCGATCTTTATGATCGTTCCTATAGTACCCGTACCCGACGTAACCCCACCTAAGTCGGGTACCAAATGTTGGTTACCTTAAGAGACTATACATATATCATCCCTCATACCAGTAGATATCTAGGAAGCCGATTACCAAGGAGCAACAACCAGTTGGGACTTCATGGTAATTTTATCAATTGTCACTGGATCCAAGAACAATTAAAAAGGTATTTTGGACCCAAAGCCCATTTTTAGTGGGATTCACAAGTAAAGGGTATAAATAACAATTATTATACACATTCATAACACAATTTTATATTCTCTAGAACCTATGACATCACCAATTCTAACTTAAGCATTGGAATGTCTTCTGCAGACATACATGCACATTGGTCGGAGCATCACCGAAGTGAATACGTGTTCAAGTTGAAAATCGGATACTAGAAGAATCAAGAGGACTTAGTAGAGTACAACTTGGTCCCATAAGAACAATTGGCGGCAAACCATGGGGTTGACAAGTATTCTGCAAAGTTAGAAGAACAACTGTGAGTAGAAAATAAAGAAGGTGTCCACGAGAAGCAAAGTAGCAGAGGTACCTAGGGGAGTCGAAGTCATCGAGGTAGGAGATGCAGGACCTTCCTCTGATGTATCACGTATCCTGGATGCTCAAGTGAAGATGCAACGTGTAAGACCCGCAAAATTTAATTAATTAATTAAATAATTAATTAATAAATGCAGGTAGTAAGAGTCTTTATGGCATTAAATTCTTATTAGTATGACGTGGAAAAGTACTAGCCCAAAGTTGTTGAGAGTACTTTAATTGTGTGAGGGGACTTGGTTTCAAGTCCTATGTATGCCAATTATGTTTTATTTAATTGTTATTGTTTTAACATTATGATTGAACTTGTTGACTGATGACATAACGATTGAATTGTATTAGTTAGCATGAAATATGAATTGGCATGATGGTTTGGTATTGCTTTGACATTTCATGGTTGTGGGTTCAAGTCTTGGAGAACTCAAGTTAAACTTTATTTTTGCCATTTTGGATTTTTGGTTGGAATGTGAAGAGTTGAAGGAACCCTAGATGAATGGGCAACCTAGAAGTGGCTGAAAAATACTCCATAATGCACTCATGAATGGCAATAAACACTAGTTTTAAAACATTTTTGTTTTATTCCACTAAACCACAATTAAGACCCAATTAAAAGGCCAATTAGTGGTAAGAGAGAGAGTTTTGGTGATCTGTCATTATGCTAGCAGAGGAGAGAACGAAATTTGAGAGTTGTATGGTTTGAGTGGATCATTGGACTGCATTGAGGAGATTCAAGGAAGGTCATTGGAGTCAAGGGAGAATTTTCTAGTGCCAAAGTTAAGTTAAGGAATCCAGGTTAGGGGAGTTTTACACGTTAGAATTTTTATGCTTGTATTCGAATTGCATGATATATGTTGAATTATTGATTTCTGTTCGTTTCTGGTTAAATTTTCATGTTTCTGGAAAATTTCCAGAAACCGTTTGGCGGGTTGTTCATAGCCGCCAGGCGGCACATGCGTTTGTACGTGTTCTGGGTTCCTAGAAGAGGAATCACTTGGCAGCACACTCTCGGCCGCCAGGCGACGCATGGCGTCTTACCCATTTCTGGGTTTGTTGAATGAAGTGTTTGGCGGTATTGGTTGAACCGCCACGCGACGTAGGTCAAATTGACTCGTTCTTGGTATTTCTGGGTTCCGGGCTGAATTGGATCGGAGGGAAGGTTAGCTGTGATCATTAAGGGAGGGTTTGTTGTTGTAAAATAGGGATATTGATGCGATTGGGAAAGAAATTGAATGGAACAGTGGAGAGATGTTTAGGATTTAAGGATGTGCGAATTGTAGGTCTTGGAAATCCAATAGCGGAAATTTAATTGAGTACTTCTAGTGTTGAAATGGACCATTCATTTTGGTTAGGGGTTGCTAAATAATTGGAAGAGTGTGAACGATCTATATTGGGAAAATACTGGAAGATAAGAGTAGGACAGGTGCGAGAGTTTTGGAAAATTGCTAGAACCGTATGCACCGCCTGGCGGCACAGGTCTTGTCGCCAGGCGCCATCTCGGGAAACCAGAATTGGTAAGCTTTGCGAAGAGTTGCTGGAAATTATTGGTTCTTGGAAAAGTTCGGACACGATTTATTTGAGAGTGGGAAATGTTAGTTTGATGATAACATTGATAATGAGCATAACTATATAACTTGAGAATGGAATAAATTAGAGTATTGTGGGATTTAGAGTTTGGAGTGTGCAAAGATTATAGACTGTATACACTGGACTTAGTAGAAAGGTTGGGCTTGAAATTGTGTAATCCAATGGAACTTATTGATATGAAAGTGTTAGGGCTTGGAAGTAACTATGAGACCAGAGGTGTGAGGTTGTGAACCTATAGGTAGAGAGATCAAATTGTTAAACCATAATAGAGGGGAAAACCTAGCCTATAAATGATCAAGAGCTGTTGGACAAAATCCTATTTAGTGTAAATTGCAATATAGGTGAACCAATTATGTTGGGGTGAAAATGATGTAGATCATAGGCTTAAGTTGGGCAACCAGCGAATCACAGGGATTGAAAATACATACTGTCATAGGCTACTGTGCAGTGCCGAGAAGCATTGCAGCATCTGCCAGGCGATAGTTGGGAAAAATAGTGGGGTCTGGTGTATGGGGCGCCTAGCAACGAAGACGATCCCGACAGGTGATGGTTGTTACGTCAGTGAGCTCTAGAATGCTTGCGCCTGGCGGTGGGGGTATACCCGCCAGGTAGGATCTGTAGAGTGGGTTAATTTTGAGGCACTAAGCGCCTGGTGGTACGCGTCACCGCCAGGCGATCTAGAGGCTGGCAGCTCCTGATGGTACGTGTCCCCTTCCAGACAATTTGATTGTTGCGGCCATGAGTTCTGGATTTATGAATGTGTGATCTACAAGACTTTTGGTGGTGCTTCAAAGGTAGGATTGCTAGGTTCCTTGAGTTAAGCTCGGAACGTATCCCTTGAGTTGACCTCGAGATAGGGTTTAAGCACGTAACATTCCTTGAGTTGAGCTTGGAATGGCATCCCTCGAGTTGAGCTCGGGATGGCAGATGAACACGAGGAACCCTTGAGTTGAGCTTGGGTTGGCGAGTGTTGTCGGTGTGAGTGTGCTGGTTGTGGCCAGTACGGATGGGTCCAGATGGATTACCCTCCTCAGTAATTAGCTGACGAGTTTGGTAGTCTTGGGACATTATGAACTATGTTCGTATATGGGAACTCCACCTGGCGTTACAGTACATGATCCGTAGCATGGTTTCTTGCACGTACTCTATCGGTTGTGGCTGATAGGTATGGCAGCAAGTCACCTTGGGGTAATCACTAAAAGAGGTAGAACACGATTGACCTGGTTATGGCCAAGTGATATGGAATCAATTTAGGGAATTCATTTAGTAATTTCATGAAATATGTATAAGTGATTTATATATGTATGTAAATGTAGTTATATGTTTTATTTCTTAAGCTCACCCTATTTGCTTGTGTTTGGCGATGATCGTGTGTGCGGTACACGTGAGCAGATGATGTTGATGCAGGTGGTGCTGGTGAGGCTTAGCTACGGAGATGGGGATCGCTCGGGAATACTATGTTTTTTATTATTATTGGTTTTGAAATAATATGTAAACTTTTGTGAGACGCTTTGATATTATTCCTACTTTATAAACTATGGATTATTAGTTTTATTGTATGTTAATAAAAGTTAAATTTCTCGCATTTTGGGAAATGGGGTATTATTAAATGAGATTATTTATTTAAATTTTAATTATTATTAAAATCTGTAATATCCTGATGTAGATGCAGGTGGTGCAGGTGAGGCTTAGCTACGGAGATGGGGATCGCTCGGGAATACTATGTTTTTATTATTATTGGTTTTGAAATAATATGTAAACTTTTGTGAGACGCTTTGATATTATTCCTGCTTTATAAACTATGGATTATTGGTTTTATTGTACGTTAATAAAAGTTTTAAATTTCCCGCGTTTTGGGAAATGAGGTATTATTAAATGAGACTGTTTATTTAAATTTTAATTATTATTAAAATCTATAATATCCTGATGAGATGTTACACAACGAGAATTCGCTGAGTATAAGAAAAGGAATGTAGAAGAAATGGAAGCACTAAGAGAGGAAAATGCCCTCTTAAAGAGAAATATTGAGACTAATAAGGTAGTTGGTGCCATTGAAGAAGAGAGTGAATATCACCCAACAGGCCATACAACGGGAGGCATCTATAGCTCCTATGCCTTTAGGAAAAATCGCAAGCACCCGTTCATTGATGGAAACACAGAAACCCCTCGCACAAATAAATGGAAGGCGTTCACTATTACCTATGACGGCACCACCGACCCAAATGAGTTCATATTTATATATACTAATTATAAGACCCGGGAAAAAATTAATAATTAATAAATATTTAATTAACAATAAGTGTAGGTTGGAAGTACCTTTAAGAGAATTAAATTGTCAAGTCTTAACAAGAAATAATGGTAGCTCAAGTGATTGAGTGTGTTGAGTGGTGTTGAGACAACTTGGATTTGAGTCTTGTGTATTTCATTATTGTGTTAATTTAATTGTTTTGCATGGGTGCATTACCATGGAGTGTGATACTATAATCATAAATGTGCATGAATTGTCATGAAACATGTAATGGCTTGTTGGTTGTGCACATGCTTAGTAATTGGGTTGTTAAGGGTTCAATTCTTGGCTAACGCCAAATACTTCTTTTTTTTACGTAGTGAACCAGAGAAGTGGAAAGGTAAAGGGAGATGTTCTTACATGTTTTAAAATTCAATGACGTGTTCCGTGATGTACTAAAGCTTGAATGCATATCATTCTCCCTTTTTCATTATTTTTTCAAAGTTTCTGGGTTTCTGCCCAGAAACCGCCTAGCAGCACGCGCTAGGCGACTCAAGCTGTTTAAACCCTAAATTTTGGGTTTTGTCAAAAATTGCCTAGCGGTAGTGAAGGCCCGCCACGCGACACGAATTGGTTCTTACTTTGAAATATAAGGCGATATACTAATATATATTTTTGTCCTTATATATGTAGATGGTTTTTTATATTCCTAAGGTGGGGATATTGAAGTCAAAGGTTGCCACCAAATGGAGTCAATTTAAATCAAAATTGACTACAATTTATGTATATGGGGCTAGAAGAGGTGAAAGTCCTTGCACCAAGCATAGTTGCATTGATGAAGAAACTTGACAACGATTTGTACAAACTCAAGAAAGTGAGAAATGGGATGTTAGTATCATCACTTATATTTATTGTATTACTATTTTATTACATATAATGTTAAATACTGAGTAAATTTCATTAAATGTTTATAGGGTGTTCGAAAAAAAGCACAAGGCATTCAAGCACATAATGAGACTCTTCACTTACTTTCTTGTGGTGGTTATCAAAAGGTAGAGCAAAAGATCATTAGAGAAAAGATAAAGTACATTCTGCTTTTGGTGATGATGGTGGTAGTGCAGATTCAATTGAACCTTTATCCCAACCATTACAACATGAGAAATGGAAGCAGGACCGTCTAAAAAAGTCGGGAACATGGACTTTTGAAGAATCATAGTGGGTTGTGTAACGTTCTAGCCAGAAATTACTTATTTAAAATAAAATCAACTAAATATAATAATAACAACCTCATTTATTCTCTAATTTTTTCTCAAAACGCGAGAAAATTTAAAACATTTATTTCAACGCGACAAACCAAATAAAACCGTGGCGTTCAAATATTACAATCATAAAATAGTTATGAAGCCAATACAAATAATCCATAAAATTCCAAATAGAAAAACCAGTGAAATTCCCATAGTGTTCCCCATTCCGTCTCTACGCATCCACACGCTCACCTACATCAACCTCTACTCCCATGTAACAAGTTACATGATCATCGCCAAACACACACGGTTAGGGTGAGCTCATTTAAATAAACAAATAAAACATGACAGTAATTAAAGTGTCTCAAAACTATAACCCAAGTTAGCTTTTCCCATTCCTTAGTTCATCAACTTTCAACCATTATGTTAAACGTCTCTTTATTCTACACACTTTAGTGAGTACACTGATCGACCTTTGCTGCACAAGTGTTTACTCGCCCCTCCGACTACAAGCCACCACCTAATGGTCCACACGCGGAAATAAATTGCCACGACCACAATCCGCGACACTAATTGCAGTTTCCCAAAATGAACCGAAGTCTGTAGTTGTCCCTAGACTAACAAACTCTATCAGATGCACTGAAGAGGGCAATCATCCGAAACCTCGCCGTACGAGCCACGATCTCCCACACTTCACTGGACTTACTAAACCACTAGGCTACAACCTAGAGTGGCCACGTGTTACCCCAATACAAGTTACACTCGTAATTGGGCGCCTAGCCAAAGCATCGTATCATGAACTTGACCTAAAGTTGTGTAGAAATCCTCATCGCGAAACAACTCTGCACCCAAAACCGCTTGGCGTGCCTCTCGTGTCGCTAGGTGGATCTGGCTCCAGACCGCTTGGCGCACTTCTCGCGCAGCCAGGCGCCCAACGCCTTACAGTGCTCATGTCGCTCCGCTTCCGCCTGGCGAGACCACTCTGCCGCCAGGCGCTGTTCACGTCTAGTGGCCACTACCACTGTTATGGGTAGTTATCACCTGGCGGTTCGCCCGTGACGCTAGGCGTCGTACCAGTAGCGCAAATGTTACTGGTTTTTGCATTTAAACCATGTCCTAAGGGATCTCAATTACACAACACACAAAGATTATGCCACAAGTATGGTTTTCCATTATAGTTCTATAACTAGATCACAATGCACACATTTAGTCATGCCACTTAATCAATTATTATCATTATACCTACCATGTTCTCTTTAATGTATTAATGGAAACATGCCTTACTCCACTTAATATAATCTAAGTCTGATAGTCATACAAATTAATATCCACGTATCTCATGTCACCAAAATTGTCAATATTGTACGTCTACTTTAATAACAAAACTCCCAGCACAACAACCAATGTTTAGAGAAACACACAATCCATACCATCTCACATAAGTCAATCGTACAATTATTACCAAATTAGCATACATTCTGACTTACAGTCTATCACATACACAAAACCATTTAAAAGTAGTCACTACTCTATATCACAATTACAATTTCACTTCTTTTAACCTCCTTTAGTCTCTTTTATGTCACATTCATCTACATGCTAAATTTTTAATCATATATGTATTAATTTACCCAATAAAACACCTCCATGACGTGAACACAAACAAAATCAAAACATCCCGCTGTACTATCGTGTCGCCTAGCGGCAGTTCATGAGTCACCAGGTGATGCATGCATTTATGGGGTTCTGCCCAGATCTTTCCTGCACTGATCTGAACCCCAAAAACCCCACTCATCAATTCTGTTATGCATTTTGACATATTTTTAAAGACAATCAACCTATTCATTCCACTTTAATAAAATAACATCATCTTCACATACCTTAGAACACCAGTCATATATTTATCAAGCACACCCCACACCATCTCCCAATCCCACATGAACCGTAATCCCTAATTTCATGCAAAATTCATACAATTTTCACCAATAAGCAATTGCATATAACAATTCGTCATGTTAATCATTCACGTACAATACAAAAAAATCCAACTTAAGCACCACAACCTTTGACAAACCACACAAAACAGGGAAACTGGACCTCACAGCACACGTCGCCTGGTAGGCCATCTTCAGCAAAAAATTGGGTTCAAACATATGTGTCGCCTGGCGGCACATGAACTACTGCCAGGCAGTTTCTGGAAAAATCCAGAAACGCAAAGGAGCTTGAGAATGACAAGATTATACATTTCAAGTAGTCTATATAATACATACTCATACAATAAAAGCTAAACATCAATTAAGAACTCCCCTAACCTGGAATTCCTTGCTTAAACTTGAAAATTTAAAACTTCCTCTTAGTCAACAATGTCTTCCTTTGCCTCTTCCAACAACAACCCTCAATCCTCACAAAAATGCAGCTTCTCTTTTTCTAAAAATGCAATTCTGGATGATTCTCTTAGCTACACTATGTTTTCTCCCTATGTTTCCTTCTCTCTCTCACCCTAAATTCACTTGATTAATTACCATAAATTTGAAAACGAAAATTGCATTTAACTAGATTTTAATTACCACTCAAAGTCCCTTTAGTGGCTGTTTTCCAGCCTCTCTTTGCTGCTCATTGTCAGTTAGGGTTTTCTCTACCCTTTCATCTTCATGCCAAAACTAAAATTGACAAAAAGAAAGCCTAATTTGGTTCTACCAAGGTTCAAACACACAACCATGCCAATGTTAAATCCATGCACAACCATTCAACCAATTCATGTTTCGTGATGACTAATATAATTCTCTGATTATATTATCACTCAGCATGATCAAACATATTGTCAAAATAATAAATAGTTAAATAACACACAAATGGCATACATAGGACTTGAACCCAAGTTCTCTCACATGACCAAGTACTCTCAACCACTTGAGCTAGTACTTTTCCACATCATCTCAATCAATATTTAAAGCTATAAAGGCTTTCACTACCCGCATTTATTAAATAATTATTTAATTAATTATTTAAATTCATCGGGTCTTACAGGTTGCAAAGCGGATTGTAAGTAAATGTGTTTCAATACTTTAATTTTAAACTTTTAATTCCATATAAAATGTTCTCCTTATATATGTTTCCTTGTTGTAGGATTCTCTAGATGAGCAACAAACCTAGGGTGGTTTCAATCATCATGGTTAAGAGGATATTCTTAATATTGTTCTTGGATGACCTGGACACACCTTAGAGGTGTTCGTATTGTTGGATACAGTGTGGGGATTCAAGGTTACTTTGGAGGGTCATCGCAACGCCAATCTAATTCATCTTTTAATGTGCCTACAGAGGAAGCCTTACAAAAAATAAAAGTTGACTTGGCAAAGTAGCTACGGGAGGAGATGAGAGAAGAACCGGAGTAGATCATATAAGAGTGTCAGGAGATAAGACTAGAGTGACAAGTGATGATGGAAGCATTTGACAAGTGGTTAGAGAGCTTACTACCCACTATAGTACAACTTGACCTTTCTCCTAGTGTTAGAGTCATCAATAAAAAGAGTTGTTTAGATGTAGGTGAAATGGAATGTGACATTGGCTTCAATTGTCAATGTGAGTTGTACACATGAGTCGATTATGTATCTCCCCCTAGTTGGTGGTCCACGAGAAGTGCTTTGAAGATTCGATTATGTTACATGGTGAGTGTCTCCCCTCTCATTTGGTAAAGGTTATAGTGGAAACTGTATGTTATGGTGATGTTGTAGTTCCTATATCGACATAAGAGGTTGGCAAAAATATCTCATGAGGATGGCATACATTGAATCGATCACACCACACAATGAACCAGTTTGTATATCCACTAAATTGTTACAGATGTAGCAACATGAAACAAAGTTGTATGTATCAAAAAAATTTAGAGGATCCAATAGCAACATTAATGGAGGTTGTTGCAACCATGAGTATAGAGGCAACTTTGATTCCTTGGGATGCCATTGTTTTTTGTAGAGATAACGACCTTCCATTGTTCATATATAAATCTGATTTGATGGAGATCGTATATCTGTTTTGCAATTATGGATGATGTGAGTTAACTTTTAAAATCATTTTTATTTGTTACCTTCTTACATATTAAATATGTGTTTTCATTATCAAGTTAGGTGCTTGCATTTTTTGTGTGTTTGGAAGCGGGATAGGATGATGAAGGATTATCTTGTTTTCTTTTAGAGTTATGAATATGGTGAAGTTGTTTAAGAAAGCTTTTTGAAAATTCCCACTGGACATTAAGATAACATGCTATCTAGATGTGAAGGTTCATTTCTCAAGCTCATGAAAGGAAGAAGAAAGTTGGATTCAAGCTTAAACACACACGGCAATAACAACACTTAAAAAGCAAAATGAAAGAAGAAACAATAAAAATGGAAAGCATAGAAGATGAAGAATGGAAGAAGCACGCCACTCATAGGGGGGGATCTAAGCCAACTAAACCCTAGAGATGAGTGATGGTGCCGCCACTTGCAAGCAAGATAAGGCAAAGGTGAGTTCACTTCTAGGAAGAAGAGCTCACGAAAATTGGTGGTTGAATGCACAAAGTTTATAACAAAATGATCAACCCTTTTACAAGACAAGGAGCACTCTTTAAATAGGAGTTCATAGGGGTCCTTTAGCAAATACAAAAACATGAAAACGGATTAACTAGCAAACCCTAAACCTAATGTGAGAGTGAGTCTTGGCCAAGTGAAGGGAGATGATTGGTGGAGGCATTCCTATGAGGATTCTAGGCCAAAAGAGGAAAGAGACCAAGTGACCTTCTAAGGCATAAACCACAAAGGCAAAAGGAGACAAGATACATGTCTACTTTTGCTTTTGCTTTATGCTTTTTGCTTTGCTCTCCTTTCCACTTCATCCAAGTGCTCCAATCACCAAGTGCCACCTAGCCATGCTCTACTTTCTCTTAATTACCTACAAAACAAGACAAAAAAGGATTAGCATGTTGGTTTAAGTTAATCTAATCTTGGTCAAAGGTCAACTTTGGATCAAAGTCAACAAGTCAACCAAAATAAGTCAACTAGAAACCAACTTAGGAAATTCAAACTAAAGTAATGCAAAACAAAGATAAAGGTGATGGAATAGAAGACTCCCCTCTAGACATGCTTCTAGTTATCCTTCTTGAGGGAGCTTCTAAGGAGGTGGTCACGCCTTCATCATAGGATGACGCATATGAGTTTATAGACACTTATTTCATGACTCCAATAGGTAATAGGAACCCAGAAGCGAAAAAGGACATCACTAATTCCATAATGCAGCGAAAGAAATAAGTTTACCTTGCTCCGTATGTAGATAAGTATATCATTATTTTTTATTCCATAACATATAGTTTTTGCATTTTAAATATATTTGCTCTAATTTTCAATGCAATCGTCATTGGCAACTACTAGTTCTATCAGTACTGGAGCGACTGCTTTATGGTTTTGCTCTTTACATAGACCTCCTCCCCCTTATTTGACAAGCATAAAAGATACATAAGTCTATTTTAAGAAATGCCTTCTATTACATTCACCTTGAACATACAATATCATGTTTTCTAACATTAATTGTTTTAATTCTAGTTGTTTTAATTGACATAGTATATTGAGTTGTAGATTCACTGTGGATACCAAGTATTTATATTGTATCATTATTTACTTTTTGTATAATTTATCTAAATAATTTTACTATGAGTGTAATGCAATAAACTGATGAAAGCGACTTCATGTCCCAATGGAGGAAATCCACTCGAAGTGTTCAGATCTCGATCCTTCAGAGAAGATTGACTCGTTAACAACGAAAGACTTTATCTACAAGTGAACCATTCTCTCTAGTTCTAGTGGGGAACTTTTAAATTCTCATTGAATCAGAAGCCTAATATGCGATTACCTCAACTAAGAAGGTGAGTTGTTTGATATATGGGGAAAAATCCACTCTATTCATCAAAGCTACGTTTACAAGAGGTTGACCTGCCTTTTATAGATGGAGAAAGGCAACCATAAAGAATAAACGGAACAAAGAAAAGCTAACGGCCAAGGTGTCGTGTACAAAGGTAGGAAAACATGAATATCCTAATTAAGCAAAGGTGGAAGCATGCAGGAGAAAAGGAAACCCTAGCAGTTTATCTTTGAAAGAAGAAGTTGTTAGAAGAGTAACTAATCCTGAGTAGAATAGCCTCCATGCGGGAAGATGCAATTGGGTTGGTTGTAGATTCAATTTGATGCCTAAACACGTGGCTCTTGAATGACGCGAAATCATGCAATGTCAGGTGCTGCTGGATCCACAAAGTGATGCTCACAGTAGAAGAGTTGGACCACAACAAATGGGTGGCCCAAATTGTGAAGCACTTTGAATGTTGGCACCACACTGGATGAAAATTGGGTTGATATGTTTCAGGCCCAACTTCATCGTATCACCCTAGTTGCATTTGATGCACTGGTGTAGTAGTCCCACGAAGCTAAAACAAATACAAGAAAATAATGAAACAATATTTAAAGGATTGGGCCTAGAATACAAGCCCATGAATGCTAATTACACCCCAAATCACTATTCTATACAATTATTTAAGAATTTAAAAACAAACAAATAAAGAAAACTAGACTTAGGCATTTACCCAAACTATAAGGCCTTGGGGTGGATTCATCATATACAAATTGAAAGCAATGAATGTGGCTACTATGACATGCAATGGATGGCAACAATTGTGTAAGCCAGTTATCAAAGTGGTTGGGATGAGGTAATATGTTAAATTTCATATGTACTAATTTTAACTTAAACTAACTTTCATATGTAATAATATTAACTTCAACTAACTTTTGCATAATTTCAATGATCCAAGTCCATTAGCTTATGTTAAACAAGCATGTGCAAAGTATTTTTTGTCTAGATGTTAGTTAGAGTTAGAGTTACTTT
>Ga0214543_1010105_pt1 | contig 14228 bp, 13 predicted proteins | sample CNSS2metaG_FD_160094 | JGI IMG/M metagenome (GOLD analysis project Ga0214543, IMG submission 160094) | Root nodule microbial communities from cowpea collected in UCLA plant growth center, Los Angeles, California, USA - CNSS2 | ecosystem: Host-associated > Plants > Roots > Nodule | place: USA...
ATATATATACATATATATATACATATATATATATATATACATATATATATATATATATATATATATATATATATCGATCAACAGTGTTTTATTTAAATCCAAAGGACAATATAACATCATTGAAATTAAGATACTATTGTCAATAAGTTTGCTTAAGTCCATATATTGGTTTCTTAAGTTTACACACCATGTGTTCCTTTGTTTCTTTAGTGAACCCCACTGGTTTTTCCATATAGACATTATCTTCTAAATTCCCATTCAGAAAGGCAGTTTTAATATCCATTTGATGCAATTTAAGATCATAATGAGTTAGTAATGCCATGATAATTCTAAAGGAATCTTTCTTAGAAATAGACAAAATTGTTTCCTTATAGTCAATGTCATCTTTCTAAGTAAACCTTTGGCAAATAGTCAAGCCTTGTAAAGTTAAATATTGCCATGAGAGTCACTCTTAGTCTTAAAGACCCATTTACATCCAACTCTCTTGCATCCTTCTAGCAATTCCACAAGTCTCATACATCATTTTGTGCCATTGATTTAAGTTCATCTTTCATAGCATTTAACCACTTACCAAAATTATCTCCATTAATGGCTTCTGAAAATGAAACTTGGTCATTATCAATACTTAAGTCATTTTCTGACTTTTGTAGATAAACTACGTAACCATTCAAAATAGCAAACCTTCTTTCTCTGTGAGATCTTCTTAATTCTATTTCTTGTCGTTGTTCTACTACTAGTTTATTAGTAACCTAGGGATCATTAATTTGTTGTTCTTCATGGGGAACAACAACTCTTGAAAAAGTGGTACTAGCAACAAGAACTTGTATTTTAACTTCTTTAATCTCCACATTTCGTGAATTTGCACTCCTACTAGTTTTACCATTCTCAATGAACTGAGCATTTTTAGTCTCAATGATTCTCGTAGTATGAGTGGCATAGTAAAAGATATACTATTTTTTTAACTTTTCTAGATAACCAATGAAATATCCACTGATTGTTCTCTTATCCAGTTTCTTTTCTACTCTTACAAATTATAAATTCTTACTTTCAACTAACAACATGCAAGTGTCTTAAACTAGGTCACCTGCTTGTACATAACTCAAAATGAGTCTTCTAAAAAGTTTTGCTAGGAACTCTGTTCAATAAATGCATGGTAGTTTCTAAAACATACATCTATAGCGATACAAGTAAACTTGAATTCCTTAACATACTCCTAACCATATCCATTCAGATTCGATTATGCCTTTCCATACACCATTTTTTGTGGTGTGCTTGACATTGTGTATTGAGCACAAATACCACGTTTCTTAAGGAACTCAACAAACAGACTGGGGTGTTGTCCACTTTTATCATATCTTCCATAATACTCACCACCTTTATCAGTCTTGCACTCACCTTTCTATCTAATTGTATTTCTACTTCATTTATCCAAACTTCCAAGCCATTCACTACTTGAAATTTTTTATACAGAAGATACACATGTCTATAGTAAAAAAAATCAATAATAAAGATGATGAAGTGTTAGCACAAATGGCCTTGATGATTTGGTGCTTAAAGATTTGATGAAGAGACATGAAGCCATTGCATTGGAACATGGTAGAACCATGATTAAATTGATGAAAATGTGAATATTTGGTGTTTCATGTGTTGATGAAGCCTCATGTGTGTGTGTGTGTGCATGCGCTATATCTGGATTATTGATGAAGAAAACAAGCTTAAAGATTGTAGTTCATTGTGTAGACCATTTAGCATTGTATAGATGTATAAGGTCTTATTTGTGTCATTTAATCTGTTGAATTTTTTTCAGCAGGTTAAATGGTTTCTTTTAATTTGTTGAATGTCTTTTGAACAGGTTAAAAGGTTTGTTGTATTAGTTTTAATTATTAAGTATTCAATCAATTGATTTATTTTTATTTTTTATTCAATTGATTTCACTAAGTTAAGTGAAATCAATCGATTGATTGAAAAATCAACATGTTCAACTTCTTAACAGTTTGACTATAAGTTTTGTTTTTCTCGAGGGAGAAGAAAGACTTACCATTTTGAGCGCGAAATCATTGGATATTCTGTGGAAAACTCTCTCTCTCATGATCATACAAAAGCGCAATTGTTGATGATTGATCTGGGATCATTTTTAGAGCTTTTTGCTTGGTTTTTAAAACATGGAGGAAGACGTTTGGTAAGCAAGGTTGTGCCTTCATTCAGGTTTGATCTTTCTCAAGTTTCTAGGTCATTCCTGGTGATTTTCCAGGTCTACAAGGGTGGTCTTGTTGTGCTTGTATTGATTCTTGTGTAATTCAAGGATCTTTGGTTGTATTTTTTTGCATATTTTGAAAGTGTGATCTTGTGGATTTTGTAAACCTTTTGAAATAGTACAAATCAGGCTCAGGTTGCCTTGACAAACTGGATGTAGCTCGGATTTGAGTGAACCAGTAAAAAAATCTTGTGTTATTGTGCTTGCCTCTCCTCTTTCGTTTTGCACTTTAAAGTTTCAAGAAATTTGAATTGAACCATCTTTTAGTTGTTCTTGTGTGTTCTAGCATGATCTCAAGCTTTGCTAATATTTTTATTACTTATTTGAATCAATCTAGATAAGTTTTTCATGTTGTTATTGGTTTAAACTGCAAATTCGAATTTCTATAGATTTCCCAGTTTTTAGTCGAATGATTTTATGTTTTAATCTATTGATTTACACAGTACTATACTTGTTTAATGAAATAAGCCAATTGTTCCTATTTTTGATCGATTAAAAGTGTGCAACCTAGTAGCTTTTCCATCCTCATTTCGTGGTTATTTGATTCAAGTTAAAAATGTTTTAAGCTTTGAAAAGTTACCTAACTTTTTAATTAGTCAATTCAACTCCACCCCTTCTTGGCATTTCACCCATTTCAATACTCACAACTGGTATGTAGAGCAAGGTTCTTGAAATTTATTCATGTTTGATCCAAAATTATTTTTGACTATTTAAAATGGATGAAAACAAGCTTCCTTTTGCAAAAGGTGCTTCTATTCACAGACCACCTATGTTTAGTGGTATCAACTACCAGTTTTCAAATATTAGGATGAAATCTTCATTGAATCAATTGACCAAGGTATTTGAGATGCAATTTTGAAAGGACTTTACACACCTAATCATGTGGTTGATGATAAACAGGTTGATAAGCCGTGGACTGAGTGGAAAGAGGAGGAAAGAAAGAGAACTCAATATGATTGCACTGCAAAGAACATCCTCACATCATCTTTGAACATGGATAAGTGATTTAGAATTTTCCAATGCAAAAGTGCAAAAGATATGTGGTATGTGCTTGAAATGACACATGCAGCGACTAATGATGTGAAGAGAGCAAGGAAGCATGCCTTGATACAAGAGTATGAGCTATTTAAGATGTAACAAGGAGAGTCCATAGTTGAAGTAAAAAAGAGATTCACTCACATTGTCAACTACTAGTTTAGTGGTATCATTGACCAAGGTATTTGAGATGCAATTTTGAATGGACTTTACACACCTAAACATGTGGCTGATAATAAACAGGTTGATAAGCCTTGGACTAAGTGGAAAGGGAGGGAAAGAAGGAGAACTCGATATGATTGCACTGCAAAGAACATCCTCACATCATCTTTGAACATGGATAAGTGATTTAAAATTTTCCAATGTAAATGTGCCAAAGATATGTGGGATGTGCTTGAAGTGACACATGCAGCGACTAATGATGTGAAGAGAGCAAGGAAGCATGCCTTGATACAAGAGATTCACTCATATTGTCAACAATCACATAGGTTTGGGTAAAGAGTTTGATAAATAGGAGCTAAACATCAAGGTGTCGAAGTGTCTTGATAGAACTTGGCAACCAATGGTCACGGTTATTTCAGAATAAAGAGAACTATCTACATTGACTATTGCTACATAGTTTAGGAAGATGATGATGATTCAACAAGTAGCTCATCACAAGATGAAAGTGAGGAAGGCAGTTTGTGTCTTATGGTAGGATATGAGTTATCATCATCAAGCTAAGTAAGTTCTTTGGACAAGAATGATATAATCAATTGTTACATGACTTTGAAGAGTTCCATAATGAAGCTAATAAAATTTTTGCCATAAACAATCGACTCAAACGATTACACAGCTAGCTGGAAAATAGGGTTAATCAACTATAATTAGAAATAGCTGATTTAAAAGTTGATTTCAAAAATTTGTATATGATTTACAATAATTCAACTTGTTGCAATGAAAATTAGTTGGTTGCAAAACCTTGGGAAAACTGCACTCTTTTGGAAAACAAAGTGAAATACCTTATAAAGACATGTGCAAGGTTCACAAGAGGAAAAGTAAACTTAGAGGTTGTTCTTTGCTCTCAAAATTGTGTTTTTGGAAGGGGTAGAATTGGCTACAACTCTTTTAACGAGAAGAAAGTCAAGAGTTTGATAATTTATTTTCCAAGAATGCATTAAGTGATATTTCTTTGACAACTTGCAATTATTGTATGAGAAAAGGGCATGTTTTTAAAAGTTGCAAAGCTAGAAAATATGATTTAACTAAGGGACATGACAAGTGAAAAAACCAAATTTGCAAAGTTGGAGTTAAAGGATGAAGGATTTGTGACTTATGGAGACCAAAATCCTCATTCAACATAAAAAATGTGCTTTTAGTTGAAGGATTAAAGCATAACTTGATAAGTATAAGCCAGGTTTGTGATAAGGGATTTAAAGTTGTTTTTCAACCTAGTCACTGTCTCATCTTTGATTCATGTGCTAGCATTGTGTTGATAGGAAAAAGAGTCAACAATATATACTTGCTTGATCTGCATCATGCATCATATAACATACATTGCTTGCTTACAAAAGAAGATGATACTTGGTTATGGCATAGAAGGCTTTGTCACATAGACATGCAACATTTTAATTGACTGAATAGAAAATAGTTGGTTGAAGGTTTACCAAAACTTAAGTTTGAGAAGGATAAAGCTTGTGAAGCTTGCAAAAGGGAAAAAAATCAAGGTCTCTTTTAAACCCAAAAATTATGTTTCAACTGAAAGACCTTTGGAGTTGCTTCACATGGATCTATTTAGACCTTCAAGAAACATGAGTCCTTGTGGAAACCTTTATGCATTAGTCGTAGTAGATGATTTCTCTAGGTTTACATGGACATTATTTTTAGCAACCAAGAATGATACATTTCATGATTTCAAAGGGCTTGCCAAGGTTTTAGAAAATGAAAAGAGTTCTAAGATTGTGTCTATTTGAAGTGATCATGGTGGAGAGTTTCAAAATGAAAAGTTTGAACATTTTTGTGAAAAACGTGGTATTAAACACATTTTTCAGCTCCTAGAACTCCTTGACAAAATGGAGTGGTTGAAACAAAGAATAGACCACTTCAAGAACTTGCTAAGACCATGTTAAATGAAAATTCACTACTAAAGTACTTTTGGACCGATGTAGTAAACACAACTTGTTATGTTTTAAATTGTGTGTTGATTGGGCCTATTTTAAAGAAAACCCCTTATGACCTTTTCAAAAATATAAGGTCTGCTTTGAGTCGCCTAAAAGAATTTTGTTGTAAATGTTTCATCTTAAATAACGGTAAAGAACAACTTGGCAAGTTTGAAGCTAAAGCGGATGAAGGTATATTTCTTGATTATGCTACACATAGTTATGCATATAGAGTATATAACAAAAGGCTAATGATTGTTGAAGAGTCCATGCATGTGGTATTTGATAAAATAAACCCAAAGCTATAAGATTAACCTTGCCAACTATGTTCGTATTTTGGGAACTCCACCTGACATTACGGTGTATGATCTGTAACATGGTTTCCCGCACGTGCTTTATCGATTGTGGCCGATAGGTATGGCAGCAAAAGGATGGAATTAAAAGTTGTAGAACACGAATAACCTGGTTGTGGCCAGGTGGTATGAATTAAAAGGATGGAATTCATTTGGGATGATTGTGTTATTCATAGTTATGTGTGTTATATATATATATATATATATATATATATATATATATATATATATGTTTTATCTGTTAATCTCACCCTATCTGCTTGTGTTTGGCGATGATCATATATGCGGTATACGTGAGTAGATGATGTTGATGCAAGTGGTTCTGGTGAAGCTTAGCTACGGAGAGAGGATAGCTCGGGAATTTATGCTTTTATGTATTTTATGATGATGTAAACTCTTATGAGATGTTTTAGACTATTTTTCATAATTTTATATAAATAATGGATGTTGGCTTTCATTAATAAAGTTTAAATTTCCCGCGTTTTTGGGAAATGAGGAATTATTAAATGTAGCGAGTTTATTATTTTCTTTATTTTATTAAAAATCCTTAATATCCTGGCGGGATGTTACACCAAGCACCTCGGAAGTCCCTGCCCTGCAGACATCGCCTGGCGAACACAATCCTTCCGCCAGGCGCTAATCGCTTAGACCCTCTCTAATTTTGAAGCTATCGCGTGGTGGCTAAAACCCTACTGCCAGGCACTACACCAATAAATGATTTTTACCAGTTTAAAGATCCTACAAAACAATTGCTCACACTTCCCAATGATTGCAGACTCGTCTTAACTCTCTAAGTGAAGTAATTCTTCCATGTACCATGATCCATATTTTACCTTCACAACACCAATGCCTAATTATGAACAAATATACTTATATCATTACCATTTAGCACAATATCCACACTTGTACCCCTTCACAAGTTAGCCCTTGTTCATAGAAACATCCCAACTGCCCATAACATGTGTCTTTATCACAGTTCATGTCTTATTGCTATAATAACCATATTAATCCCTTTCACACCAACCTCCTGCAGACTCAACATCACCAATCAAATCTTAACCATACAATTCCATAATATATTTAAAGAAAGTAACTTAAAAGAGGATGTCCAAATTCTAAGTCTCAACCTGTATTCAACTTATGCACAATTCTTTTGTTACAACCTGTAATACACTATTTTTCACCTCACAGATCTCCAATTCACCGATTCCCTTTAAAGTCATATCCTCTTCTTAATTCATGGATTTTTTATTACACTCAACCTCAGTCCTACAGCCCTAAAAATCCATTTTCACAACAACTTGACCTCAAAAGACCCAGATACAAAACTGCACCTCACAGCCACGCAAAGCTACTCTCTCTATGTTAGTGCCTAGCGGCAAGAAAGATGCTATTAGGTGGTTCATAGATTCTAGGTACAACCTAGAGATTCCTGCACGTACAAAGGCTCCAAAACCCAAAAACATTTTTCCCACTTTATCTCCACAGTTTCACAAGCAATCATAATCCAGAGGTTACTTAATATCATCTTAAACGTAAACATACCAAGTCTTAATGTAATTCTCGCATCAATGGTTCCTATATTCCAAATTTCCCCAATTTTCCAACCTTAAGATTTCTTCATAACAACTTTCATCCAATTAATTCAATTCACAACGTAATTCGACCATTAATAATATTCCACAATTACATTATCATGTAAAGATTCATTTTCCCCAATTAAAATAACCAGAACACCCCAAAACACCAAAATCAAGCCAATCTTGCTTGCGTCGCTTGGCGGGTGTTCATCGTCGCCAGGCGAATCATACAAAAACCAAGAAATTTGGTTATCCAAGTGGTGTTGCCAAGCGACCAGTTCGTGCCACCAGGCAGATTATGGCAGAAACCCAACAAATTAAGCATAATTGGTTGAGTCGTTTGGTGGGCCTTCAACGTCGCCAGGCGGTTTTTGGAAAATTTTCAAAAACACGAGAAAATCCAAAAAACAATAGAGACCAGAGATTCACATGTAATACATACAACATCCAATTATTTAACGACAGATTAAAGCATACAAACTCAACTCCTCTAACCTGGATTCCTTGCTCAAGCTTTATAATCTTAGAGTCCCTCCGTGATCAACAATGACCTCATTTGCTCTTCCACAATTAAGTTCTCCCTCTCACTCACTAAAACACAATGTAGCTTTGAAATTCCTCTCCTCACAATACTTAACAATGGCAGCCTCTAAAACACACTTTATCACCCTTAATTGACCTCTTAATTATGCCTTAATTATGGTTTATGGCAAGAAAACAAAAAATGCAATGAAATTGGGATTGATTGTCATTCTAAAACCATTATGAGATCATTTTCCAATCCTTCCATCTCCTCCTCAAGATGGCTAGGGTTTTCTAATCCCTCTCAAAGCATGCCAAAAAGGAACACACAACCATCCAATCTCAAAACAAGTGCACCACCAATTCAGCCAATTCATGTTTCGTAATAATTTGTAAAAATCTAGGATTGTATTATCACTCATCATGATCAAGCATATTATCATTAAAAATAATACACGATTTAAATAACACACAATTGGCATACACAGGATTGGAACCCAAGTCCTTTGTACTAGCCAAGCACTCTCAACCAATTAAGCTAGTACTATTACTTATCATCAATTCCAGCATTAATTGTCATAAAGGTCCCCATTACATGCATTTATTAAATAATTATTTATTTAATTATTTAAATTTTTTGGGTCTTACATTCCCTCCAACTTATAAAATATTTGTCCTCGAAAATTGGACTTACCTAGAAATAGATGTAGATAAGACTATCCTACTGCCAACATATGACGCATCCTCCCATACAAAGCCTCGTATGGTGCTATCCCAATGCTGGAGTGATAGTTGTGGTTGTACGTGAACTCCACTAGTGGTAGCATCTCATTCCATGTACCTAGGTGATCCAACACACATGTCCTTAGCATATCCTCTAGTGACTGAATAGTTTTCTCAAACTGGCCATCTATTTAAGGATGCTATGTTGAGCTCATTCTTAGCTGTGTGCCCAACGCCACCTGTAGTGACTGTCTGAACCTCGAGGTGAACCTTGGATCACAGTCTTACACAATACGCTTTGGTACTCCATGCAATCTAACCACCTCTCTAACATATAACTCAACCAATTTGTCCATAGACATCTTTTGGTTGATTGACAAAAAGTGCGCGCACTTTGTCAATCTATCCACGATCACCCAGATCGAGTCCAGACCTTTTGCTGACCTAGGCAGGTGAGTCACGAAATCCATGGAAATACTATCCCATTTCCACTGAGGAATATCAAGTGGTTGTAGTCTACCTCTTAGTCTCTAGTGTTAAATCTTCACTTTTTGGCACACCAAACAAGCTGTCACATAATCTGCCATATATGTCTTCATACCAGTCCACCAAAAGGTTGCTTTCATGTCCTTATACATCTTAGTCACACCTGGATGTATGCTAGGATGACTCTTATGCCCCTCCTCTTAGATCATCTTCCTTAGTTCTTGCTTCCTTGGAACACATACTAGGTTTCTAAAGCGTAGGATATCGTTCGTTCCCATCTTAAACTCTTTTCCTTTGTTGGTGCCTAACCATCCGAGGATCTGCTGCAACTCCGCATCATTACCTTATTCCACTTGGATTTCTTCTAGGGACTCACTAGTGACCTTCAACATGTTGCACCATAAGTGATCAGTACCCATCTGTAATCCCAAATTCATATCACAGAGCTTCTCTATCACTTCCAGCTCCTTCACCATTAGTGTAGACATATGAACTCTCTTTCTACTTAGGGCATCTACAACGACATTGGCTTTACCAGGATGGTATAAAAGCTCAAAGTTATAGCGCTTAAGGTTTTCCATCCACCTTTGTTACCTCATATTCAACTCCTTTTGATCAAATAAGTACTTCAAGCTCTTATGATCGCTGAAGACTTGGAACTAAAAGCAATACAAATAGTGCCTCCAGATTTTAAGGGCAAATACCACCTTTATACCACCTTATATATATCACTTGTCAGTGCTCGTGCCTCCCCCAGAACTGCCAGAGGATTTTGGGCAGTCTACCATAAGATGAGCCCCGCCATAATTATAACATTACAGTATTCGGGATGAAGACTGCAGAAGACTAAAGGGCTTATTGTGCTGCCTAGTGTTTGGAGTGTTCTTCTGCAATCGAACCACTCTACTGGGTCCCATCTCCAACTGTTCAACTGCCTTGGCCTGCTCGACCAAAACTGGAAATTCCCTTATCCTCATGCTTTAGCCCGCCTTCATACTTCCTACAACATCATTCTTCAGTGACAACCTAAGAGTAGAACCTTGCTAGATAGTCAAACATGTCAATGTAGGCCTGCATAGTCATGTTCCCTTGTTGCAATGTGAGGAACTTAGCTTTTTTCTCATGTTTTGCGTTGTCATGGAAATATTTTTACAGGTTCCTGAAAGTAGTCCAAGTCACCTCCTATATATATATATATATATATATATGTTTTGCGCTGGCATTTCACGAAACATGTTTGTAGGTCTTTGTAAACCGTTGAGGCTAAATATATTGTTGTAGGAAATTGTTGCGCCCAACTTTTATGGATGAAGTAACACTACAAGAAAAACGCTTATTATCGACGGTCAAAATGCGTCGGTAACGCAACATATTCGTCGATAATGATGTTTTACCGACGAATTTTCGAAAAAAAAAATTATCGTTAAACACATCATCGATAATACATTACCGACGGAATCTTAAAGTCCGCTGGTAATTTCCAACGGATGCATCCGTCGACCAAACCATCGACCGTTACTCCGTTGGTAATACATCACTCCGTCGGTAATCCGTCGGTAAGTGCTTAAATTTTGTTTGGGTTTATTTGTTAGTTTAACATTCCAAAATAGTTGCATATAGAAATTTCCAACACAGACAATCCAGCATTCCAACATTCCAGCATTCCATTATATCAAATATTGTATCATTATCAAACTCCATCACAATATATATCACATGAAACACTTTTATAAAACATAGAAAATAATATGTAGCGTAGGAATATGTTTGCCAAATATTACATAAGCACGATCAATACCAAGTAAGCATAATTGTACACAAGTTTATTAAGTACATGCTGAAGAAAGTATTTCTTAAGGACATGAAGAGCTAATAATCTTCATAATAAAGAGAAGATCCTTCATTTACATTATCGTCCTCTTTATTAATTGGTTGTTGAGAATGAGGTTGAGGGATTTTAGAGTTCTGTTGAGTAGGGTTTGGCTGTGGTGGTTGTGGCTGTTAAAGACGAGCCTGAGCATCAGGGGAGAGATATTGCAGGACTAGTTATTGAAAGGATCGAAACTCGAACCTCAATTGCACATTTTCCTCCAGGTTGCGTGAAAGTTGCTGCCTAATATTATTGAGGTCCTTAGTATTAGAAGAGGAAGAAGCTGGTAGTTGGTTGCTTTCATTTGAACCCGTATATTTTGAAACAAGTTTACTAGCCCCATAAAGTCTTCCTTTCTTTTTTCCTCCTACTGTCTCAATCCAACACCTAGTCCTGATATTCTCATCCTGTGTAGGATTAGTAGAGGACGGATCTTGTGTTCCATCAGCACATGAGGAAACCTCAGATCTAACTTGAGAAAGCCTAGTCTAAAATTCTTCTTGTAAGTAAAAAATGAACAATTATTATTATGTGGTTGGATACATATATAAGTTTAAGAGTAAATAATATTGAACAATAAAAGAGACTTACATTTGTCTTCCTAGACCTCTCATCCACATACTCGCCAGTACCCTTTCGTATATGTGTCTGCTGAAAGACTTCATCAAGAAACACATGTCGTCCCAACTCACGTACCTTCAACAAAATATGTTATAATGTTAGATTTAATCTGATTTCAAACTCTAAAAATATAGTTCAAATGTGACAAATACAAATAGTTAATGTGTATACCATACGAAGGGCATGCTCGTGAGTGGTAATGGATCCACTTGTGTGTAGGGCCCCACCCATTTCAGAAGCCCTATTCTCTTTTGCTGCAATAAATTTGCTTTGATAATTTGGAGAATTCCAATGTTCTAGCAGCCTTGTCCACACATAATTAGGAATCCATTTTGGCCTTTCTCTAGCCATTCTAGAGTCTCTAAACAGCTTAGATAAACGATGAGAAGCTCTGCTGTTGAAATTTCTCTTAATTTCAACTTCATGCTCTAGTGCCCACTCAACTGTCCTCTATAACAACACAATTTAAACATATAATACATTATAAGTATATATTAAGCATGGAATAGTAATTAATAACTTAATTTACCTATATAATAACTTAGAGTAAAGAAGATGAATTTGCACAGCACACAAGAACAAAGAAGAGAAATCTCCAAAAATGAGAACAAAACCTAACCAACTATTCTGATTTTGAATGTAAAGTGTTTGATGTTGTTTCATGTTTTTGGTTCCATTTATTCTATTTCACTACAAGAAAAAATAATTTTAACGGAGGTTTATTTTTACATTACCCAGGGTTAAAACCTCTATTAAGTTCTTTACCCGGGATTTCGATTTCCCCCGTTAAATCATCCCTGAAGAATGTGTTAGCCGGGATTTTTACGAACCCCAAGAAGCACCAATCAATAATGGAAGTTTTTTATCCTCTTGTATTTAACATAGGTTTTAAAACCCTCGGTTAATTACCATGAATTTTGAAACCTCCGTAAAATATCGTGGATTTTGAAACCTCCATAAAATACTATGGGTTTTAGAACCTCCGTAAAATAACATAGGTTTCAGAAGCCCCATAAAATACCATGGGTTTCAAAACCCCCTAAAATACCCTGGGCTTCAAAACCTCCGTAAAATACTATAGGTTTCAAAACCTTTGTAAAGTACCATAGATTTTTAAATTATTATTATTATATTTTTACTCATTTATCATTTATGTATTCATATATATTTTTTCAATCACAATTATTTACATTTATTCTATTTTTTTCATCTATATTTAATGAAATTATACATAAATAGATATAAACTCATCAAATTGACAAATTATTTATAGATGACTAAATGTATATCAAAGTATAACAAATATACGAATTCAAATTCAAATTCAAGTACCATATAAGTCAGCAAAAACTATCATGAAGTACTGCAATGGTTCTCAAAACATAAAATGATTCAATTAACTTCCACATTATATTATATTCTTCAACTATCACATATGATTTTCCTCATGTCCAGAACTTGTTGTATTAGTTGGCACACTTCCTTGATCAGAAACCTACAATATAAATGTGAATCATAATTACAAATGTAAACTCTGAAAAATAAAAGAAGTTATGCAGTCTTAAACATTACCGGTGCAGGATTGAACATAATCAACTCAGAAGACAATTGACCTTGATAATTTTGAGAAAAGAAGTCATATGACTTACTGTAACAAACAAAAAGAACCTGTCTCAGTGTTGGAAGCTAGAAATTCCTGGCAATATGGCTTCATGATTAAAAAGGAGAATGTTTTTTATTATGATTAAAAAAATAAATACACTCCCCTTCTATAGTTTTAATGCGCTATCAATTTAGAAAGATTTAACCCTTCCTATTTTAAATAAATAAAGAATCAACTACACCACTAATCATAGCATGCATCATCACGTTTCAATTACAGACAATTGTAAAGGAAACTGGTAAACTAAATCAACTAAACAAATGTATAAAACATAACAGCGGTCTAAAAATGTGAGAATGATTGTACAAATATTTGAATGTGGCATGCCATAAGTTACAACTACCAGCTGAGATCCTTGTAATGGACTTACCTTATGAGAGAAAAAGTATCGCATAACCAGAGCTTGCCCCGTTCAAACTCCTCCACACTCTATCGCTCAACTTTTTCTCCATAACTAACATTAGATAAACAAGTCAATCAAGATAATTAAATATATATGCATAATAACAATCACAATTATTACAAATTAATGAACATTATAATCCAATAGACCAATATAAGGGTCCCCTTACAATGAAAGATAAATTGCAACATTATAAAGAAAAATGCAGAGGATAAAGAATTATAAATCCTTAAGGATAAAACTTTACTCCTACTTGTTACTATAAAAGTCTCAAATTAAAAACCTCACAGCTAGATAGTATCACAAAAAACTGCTAGCAAACCACAGTTATCATATATGTTGTAGTTATACACACTTTGTTATTGTTAACTTTACAACCATATGTTTTTATTTTCAAAGGAATCTAATTGTGATTTATTAATTTATTTGGGATTTCAAGTATTCATTCTTTTTTCCTGTCAAATGTGGATCAAAAAGACATCAAATGCCGAAAACAATCAACAATTTTCAAAACTGAAACATAAGAAATAGTTGTATTAATAATCAAATTGAGCAAGTAATATATATATATATATATATA
>Ga0214543_1010106_pt1 | contig 14227 bp, 13 predicted proteins | sample CNSS2metaG_FD_160094 | JGI IMG/M metagenome (GOLD analysis project Ga0214543, IMG submission 160094) | Root nodule microbial communities from cowpea collected in UCLA plant growth center, Los Angeles, California, USA - CNSS2 | ecosystem: Host-associated > Plants > Roots > Nodule | place: USA...
TCATGTGATTGAATGAGTTTTTACCAATAATTGAGACTTTACTTTGATTAAAGGTATTTACTCTAACTACAATTAATTGAGACTTTACTTTGATTAATTAAGCTTTTTATTTGGTGAGGAGATAAAATAATAGACATGATTAGGCATAGTAAATTCGATTGAAACTGTACTTGGGTTGAATTTACTGTGGATAATCTAAAAGTTCTCACTTTTAATTGAGACTGTACTTTGGTTAAAACTGAGAACGCCAACAAATTAATTGAGACTTTACATTGATTAATTTATAAATCTATAACAATAATTAATTGAGCAATAATCTTTAGATAACCGATGATAAATCTATTTTGAAAAAGCAATGGAATCAATCTATTTTATTTACTATTGTTTTTATTTCTTTTTATCTTTTAAATTTTATTTCTATCTTTTTTTATCTTAATCCCCTATATATTTTTATTTTATTTTATTAACCCATTTGTATAGTTTTATAAGAACTAATTTTATAAAAATCAATTCCGTGTTCGTTGGGAGATGACTTAGGGTTACTTTACCCTTTCTATTTTCTTGACTACTATCTTAGCAATAGTGAAGTTGTTATAGTTTAGTAGTATTAATTTGATCGCGTCAACGACAGCGTTGTCACTTTCTCGATGAAAGTTTGTTGACACTCTCTACTTCTTCCTCACCTTGGTTTGCTAACATCGTTAATTATCCTGCCGCTTCTGTTTTTCCTCCCCTAACATCCAGAGCTCAATGTGATAAACTCAAGAGCGATGCTAGGTATTACATTTGGGATGACCCCTATTTGTGGAAAATGTGCAGTGGTCAAGTTACCAGGAGATGCATTCCGGACCATGAGATTGACTCGGTCCTCAAATTTTGTCATTCCTCTGCACCTAGTGGTCACCTTGGCACACAAGGGACAGCTCACAAGGTGGTTGATTGCGGATTTTATTGGCCCACCATCTTCAAAGATGCGTGGAGGATATGTAGCACATGTGAGGAATGCCAACGACCAGGAGGAGCCATTTCTTGGAGACAACAAATGCCTCAACAACCCATGCTATTTTGTGAGGTATTTGATGTCTGGGGTATAGATTTCATGGGCCCTTTCCTTGTCTCTTTTGGTTTCACTTACATCTTGCTTGCTGTTGATTATGTTTCAAAGTGGGTGGAAGCCAAAGCCACTAGAACTAATGATGCTCGAGTTGTTGTGGACTTTGTTAGGTCTCACATATGTTGCAGGTTTGGAGTTCCTCGAGCTATTGTTAGTGACCAGGGCACCCATTTTTGCAACATATCCATGGGGGTTTTGCTTCAAAAGTATGGGGTTGTGCACAAACTTTCTACACCATATCACCCCCAAACTAATGGGCAAGCCGAGATCTCAAATAGGGAAATCAAGAGGATCTTGGAGAAGATTGTGCAGCCTAACAGAAAGGATTGGAGCAATAGACTTGAAGATGCTCTATGGGCTCACAAGACTGCTTACAAGGCACCTATAGGGATGTCTCCTTATCGGGTTGTCTTTGGTAAGCCATGCCACCTTCCAATGGAGATAGAGCACCGAGCCTACTGGGCTGTCAAGTCATGCAACTTCTCTCTTGATCAAGCTGGAGAGGAAAGGAAGCTGCAGTTGAACGAGTTGGATGAGATCCGTTTGAAGGCATATCAGAACTCTATGTTCTACAAGGAGAAGACCAAGAGATTCAATGATAGCTCCATAATTAGAAAGGAGTTTGTTGTTGGTCAACAAGTTTTACTATATAACTCTAGACTTTTGTTGTTACTAATGTTTATCCTTATAGTGCAGTTGAAATCAAAAGCCAGTCCACCGGTAAGAGCTTCAAAGTGAATGGGCATCGTTTGAGGCCATTCCTCAGCAATCCTGCCTTGGTGGATACTGTTGTGGAGGAGACTTTCCTGCTTGACCCCACTGCTATTTCACCATGATTCAGGGAGTTTTCTTTCCCCTTCTTTACTTTTATTGCACTTGTCTAGGTCTGTTTGTCTGTTGTTGTTTTCTTTTGTTTGTTTCCTTTTTTGTTAATTTGTGTTAGTTCGTGTGATGTTTTTGTTTTCTGTTTGGGACACTCATTTCACTTTTGGAGGATGAGTTGTTGGTCATTCTATGGATTGATATCCTTGCTTTCTCTTTGCATGTCAAGTTGCTTTTATGTGTGACTCTGTGTGAGAATTTGAGCCACTTTCTGTTCTTTGACTGTGTGATATATGCCTCTTGAATTCTTGCACAGTGGACTTGGCTTGACTCTTTCTTATGCTTTTCTGATACACATGCATGTTGGGATATGATTTAGGCAATTTTGTTTTGTGAGCCTATAGCCAGATGAGCCTACCTTGAATTGTTTCTGTTGATACCCCTTTTTGAGCCTGCATACCCTTTCATTGTTCTACAGCTCATTACAAGTCCTTAGCCTGAAAAACCATGATTATTCCTACCTTAGGAAATTTTAGAGCTTTGGAATTGTTTTGAGAATGGGTGTTCAATTAAGTGTGGTCGCGCACAACAAGTGTGGTTATGCGCGCACTTGTTATTGGTTCTTGGAATTGCTAATTTGTACACCAAAGTGGGATTTCAAAATTGTTGTTTCTCTGCATGTTCTTTGTATAGAAAAACAAAAAGAAAAAGAGAGAAAACAAAAAGAAAAGAAAAGAAAACAAAGAAAAGAAATAATAAGGAGTTTGGATTTGAGCATTGTGTGAGAACCAAAGTTGGAAGTGTTGGTGTTTGGGATTACTTTCATGCTTGATTGAGACTTATTCCCCATTGCTCCTTTATTTCCTTAGTTGCTTAGCTACTTATCCATATGTTCCACACCTTGTCCTCAACCCCATTACAACCTTGAAAAGTCCTTCTAATCTTGACCTGCATGTGTTTCTGGTTTGGTTGTTGGTTCTAGAGGCTTGCCAAGTCTGTTTGATGTTTGTTTTTCAGGGGTGCTTTGAGAGTAAATAGTAGCCTAGAGATTTGAGTGATACAGTGCATATTTCGTGAGGTTATGTTGCTTTCAATTCTCTCCTTGAGCTGAACTGAGTACTTGACATGTTTTGAATTGCTTGGATGATGTTCATGCATACCTTGCAACTTTGAATCCTTCTGTGTTAGATGTGTTTCCATTTGTCTGTGTCGAGTCTATTTGTCTTGTGTCTTTTTGTCGTGTCTTTTTGTCTCTCTTGTTATGTTTGTGATGTCCTTGCTTTACTTTACTCTTTAATTTTGCCCAGGAGTGCAAAAGGGTAAGTGTGGTCGATTTTGATGAGTCGTTATTTTCTTCCATTCCACTGGCCTTTGTGTACCCATTAGATAGTTGATTAGTGCTTAGTTGTTCATCTTTAGAGTGTTTTTCATCTGTTGGGCTTTATTGGGCCACTGTTTCGAATTTGGACTAATTTTACATTATTTTGCCCAATTTTTGTTTTTAATTATTTTTAGGTGTTTGGGTGAAGAAATTTTGGAGCTTGGAAATCAATATTCAGTTGAAGAGAGTCATCACATCATTGCCACATCATTTCCACGTCAACAGAGTGAATGGGCCAACATTTGAGGCCCAAAGTGGCATTGTTGTAATTCTACAGCTCATAATGGCAGTTTTGTAAATATGAGTGGTAGGGGTTGAAATGACTACGAAAATTAGGTCTGCATGGAAGGAGGGCCGCTACTTCATCTTCTCCATTCTCTCCAACTCCATTTTTCGTGCTCCAAGCTTCCATGGATGTCCCTCCTTGCGGTTTTTCACGTTTTTGGGTCAATTTTACCGTTTTTATGCACATTTGACAGCACCCATTGAGGGTTTCTCGTTTTGATTTCGTTTTCTACATTGGGCAGCTCGTTTTGTGATTTCATTGACTTGGAACAATAGCCATTCATGGGGTTTTCGCATTTATATATGATAGCACTGTTTTGCATTCCATTTAAGCTTTGAAATCTCTATTCCTGCTCTTAAATTGCGTTTTTAGATTTCATAAGTAAGGGTTCTTGGTTCTGTTTTTGTGATTCCAGTTTTGAAGTGTTTAATTGCTCATTTCCATGTCTAGCTAAATTCGTGTATTAACTCCTTCATGAATAATGCAATGAAGCTTTGAGGTTGTGTTTGTTTTGTGAAATCTGCCATGTTTTTGTTCTGAATTCGTGAAATGCATGTGGGGAATATGTTAATGCTTAATTTACAGAGTAATTGCATACGTTTTGGTTAAGATACGTTCATGCTTAATGTATGTAGCTTGGCTGTCACGAATTTAAGGATGTGTGCATTGCTTAATTGCATAATGAAGCTATATTGTAATTTTCGCTTAGTGAATTATTATCTAGTGGATTGAGATAAGGCAGAGTTGGTGTTAATTTGGTGGCCTATGATAAGTGAAATTGCGTTTGAATCAAGGATGTCAATACGGTTTTAATCACTGTAGCATTTAATTTAATCTGTTGATTAGCATTCTGAATCTGTCTGCCAAACCCCCCTGTGTTGTATTGTTGTGTTCATCTGGAAATTGAAGCTTTGAATGAAAATATTGGTCGTTGGGAGACGACTTGGTTCACTTTCATATACTGCATTTATTCTGTTTTAATTTGGTGGGGTACGACCTCTATCAATTTTTAAGAATCAAATATTTGAGATCAATTCTGTATTCGTTATGAGACGACTCAGGGTTATCTTAACCCTAACTATTTTGTTCATTACTAGTTAAGTAGTGGTAATTTGATCGCCTAACGACAGCGATATCAAAGGGTGTTTGACCTTGCTCCTATGTATTCTCATTCAAAATATAAATCAGGGTTGCGTAGTTCTTTTATTTTAAAAAGAATTACTAAAACTTTGATTTGATTAATATCTTTTTATTTAATTTTAAATTTTATTGTATGTGTATTGTTTATCAAGTGAATCTGAGACTCAACATGATAAATAGTTATCATTAAGCAAGTCCGAGACTAAAGATGATAATTATTATTTTTTAGTTATGAAATATTTAATTATCAAGTAAGTCTGAGACTTAACATAATAATTAATTTTATTTAAAAATTTAGATTTAATTACCAAGTAAGTCCAAGACTTAACATGATAAAAATTTTATTTAAGAATTTATTTTTAATTACCAAGTAAATCTGCGACTTAATATGATAAAAATTTTATTTAAGATCAAATAAAACTTATAATTATCAAGTAAGTCAAAGACTTAACATGATAAGAAATATAACATTAAGGGTCAAATATTTAATTATCAAATAAATCCAAGATTCAACATGATAATTAAATTTATTTAAATATGAAATAAAAATTATAATTTTCAAGTAAGTTCAATACTTAATATGATAATAAGTAATTTCCAATAAAAATATAAATTCGATATAAAAGAGAGAAATTAATCTGTATACCATTTCTCAAACAAAAACATGAAGCAGGAGTATGAATATAATCAAAATTGGACTGCAGACAACGTATTAAGTAAAGATGTAATATATAAAAATACGGGGTACACGAAGTAAATTATATCAACCCCAAACATTTCAGCTTCAATAAACACATTCAATTATACCAATTCCAATTCCAAACCCAATATTTTGACTAAGCTGAATAAATGAATCCCTCTCCCAGTTCAACATTTTTAACCATTAACAGAATAATAAACTCTTGCAAACATCAAATACTTCATCTTCAAAAAAAAAAAAATTAAACCAATCATAACGCAATCATATGTAAACATTATCATCCACAATACTTCCCATCTAAACCGCTTTGAATTGAATTCATCATCTCCAGGAATGCAACACGCGCTATCCAGAACACGCCTGCAAACAGAAACTCCAGAATCCAACATCCTTGACTAATCAAATGCATCAATCATAAACACAAATCACAAGATGAACATTAAACAAAATTGGGGCCACGGCAGAGTGACCATGAAAAATAAGAAAACTATGGGTGGAAAATATGTACAATGTAATCTATTTTATAAATGATGCATGAATCATGAAACTACATTTTAAAAGTAATGAATGAACCTAACTTTAAATCTCAAAACAGAACTATTTAATAGTATACCTAAATGCACTTATGAATTAATGACCTAATCTTTTATTCATGAAATCTAATGCATGAGAATGTATTATGAATGTATCAAACATGTTCCCAGATGATAGGAAATGTAAACAATGCATATGGAATGTGAAGAAACCAGAAGCTACAAAACTCACATAATTACTTACTGTACTATATCTAGGCGGAACAAGGCAACCACACGACCAAGACCGTCTACACATAGCTCCACAAATAAAATTACTAAGTATATAATTAGTCAAGCAGAAACACATAGCAGCCCAGGCCGCCTATTTTAAAGGATAATGCGTAACAGATTGATAACACTAAACTTAGAATATTGCAGACAAGGTCTCAAATACCAACAAACGCCAGTACAGGGCCTGGGCCAAATCTCAGGCCCATAAGGGTGATAGATATAATTAATAAACTCTATAAATACAGGTGAACCCCAACAATTAAGAGGTACATTTTCATTAATTCCTTAATACAAGATTTGATTTTTGAGAGTCCTTTTGCAGACTTGGTCGTCGGAGCCCTCTCAAGGATAACCCCTTAAGTGTCCAAGTCGTGTACGCTAGCAGATGGTATGTGTAAACTGAGAAGGGACCAGCTCGATAGGTCAAGGATTGAGGTAAGACGTTATTTGTGCACCTAATGTCTCTCATTTGTTTCCGCAGGAACACTTACCAAAACAGATTTAGCACCAAAGTGCTTGTTAAAATACATGAAAGAAATAAAACTTTTGTAGAAATCAAATTAAAAGCTGGAACACCTGTATATCAACGAAAATGTCCATGAAATGCAATGAGAAGTTATCCAATGCAATGGAATCATGAACTCACTACGCAAACCAAGATTAAAATAAGGCACCAGAATTTTGATAGCAACAGAGGAAAGAACACTTAACTGACTAAAACGAAATGAGCAAATAAAATCTAAATCTAGTTAGAATAGTGCTAATGTCCTACTAATAATTATTTCAAAAAAAAAAAAAACGGCACTAATTATTAGTTTATATCCCCAAATTTACGTATTCTAGAAAACCTAAACTAACAAGGTGAGATTTATGTATGACAAACCAATGAATCATGAAGTGCAAATGTGTTTTAAATGGATAAAAGGCTTAATATCAATGATCGAAACTAAGATTCAAGCATAAAAATCCCAAAATCACAATCCAAAATCTTGATTAACGCTTAGCAAAATTAACAAATTATACTAACCTGGTTATCAAACAATGAATCTGTGAACCACGATTAGAACCTAAGTTCAAAAGGGAGGAAAGCTTTTAAACGGTAGATGTCGCCGGAAACTAGGTGAAGCTTATTCCAGCGCCTTCCGATAGTCTCGCGAATACTTGAATACAGTAATGAGATGATGAAGATGAGCGGGGGAAGAAACCACTGGTTTCTTGGTTTGGATGGATAAGAATGAAGAAATTGAAAGATGAAGAAGAAGAACCTTGGGGTGTGCGTGTGTTTTTTCTTTGAGAGCCCATTGGAGAGGGGTGTTTATTTTGTTTTATAGTGTAGAGAGGTGTGTGAAGCGGACAGTTGATTTAGTTAGATTTCTTTTATGAGATTTGAGTTGAATGAACGTGGTATAGAAAGAGATATTGTGTTAGAGTTAGTTAGAGAAGAAGTTAGGAAAGGGGAATTACTTGGAGCGTGGGTGTATGGGTTAGGAGAGTGTCGGTTATTGTGAGTTATGATGAGTGATGCATGTGTGGGTTTGTTATGCAATGCGTGCGTGAGGTGCATGTGTTGGCGAGTGTGGGTTAGGGGAATGGGTTAGCGTATAGGTTAAATGACTTACGTGAGTGTGGGTGTGGGTGCTGAATGGGTTAGTATAGGGGAGCGTGTTGCGTTAGTGTGCGTGTTACCTGAGTGGTGTGAAGTTTAGTGTGAAAGGTTAGTGTGACAGATCGATAGTTAGTGTGTGGGTGCATGCATGGTGCAGGTGAGGGGTGCAGGTGTGAGAATGGTGAGATGAGTGGGTTAGTGATGTCAGTTGTGAGGGAAAAAAAAAATGCATGGTACAGGGTGTGTGTGATGTTAAATTATATATTAATTTAATATTTGGTTGATGTAATTTAAAGAATAACTTTAATGTAAAGATTTTAATGTGATGATTATTAGAATATAAGTTATTAAAGTTATGGGGATTATTTTAGACTTATTAAATTAATTCCTTCACTTCACACTCCATAGAGGTATTGTAGTATTTTATTAAAGTTTTAAAATACTAGAAGAAAATAATGACAATTGCTCCTGTAACGCCCCATTTAATTATTAAATGAAATTAAAGGAAACGTCACAAAATAAAAGTATAGCAGCGTAGTCTTGGGGTCTATAACATAACTCCTACAACCTGGACGCACCACGATGCCAACAGAAACCAGATACAATTCTAACAAAGAGAGTAGAGTAGGAAAGCATAAAACGATATAAGGGCCGTAGCCTTAAAGAAATCATGAATAAAATGACTCCAGCCCAAATGGCTAAGTAGCGGAATCACCATTCCCTTGTTGACCACGAGAACTTCGCCCATCTGCTCCCATCAATCAAATTGATGATCATCGCAAGAAAGAACAACCACATACAATACAACCATGCAACAAAACGGGTAAGCTAGAGCCAACAACATATTCATCATACAGTCAAATATATTTTCATCATCCCATATCCATATAACAACCAAGCATGTCATGACTCTTCATTCAATACACTACGACTCGATTCGACTCATCCGGATACGTATAACTTAGTCGGATTCAGCGGATGCTTGCACTTGTGGTGGATACCTCTGCTCAACCCAGAGCTGCTCAATCCCCGAGCTATGTGTTACAAGTGTTACAATGAATCGAATTTCCCTCACCACAAGGTCAGCCCTTACTGAATTTCAGGCCTCCTCCTGCTACTCTCACCACAGGAGTCAGTCCGCTCTAAGTGAGACTAACTGGCTCCTTAGAGTGTCAGGATGCAACCTTAACTTGAATCCTTACCCAGTTATACAGATGGGGCACCACCATGAACACCCACTAATAAGGGCCATGGAATTACGTCCCGACCACTGAAGCGCGTCCCTGAAAGTCTCACCTTGAGACCCCAAGGAATTATGCACTGACTCAGATCAACCTCATTCACATAGCCAAAATAATAAATACCACACATAGATATACATCACTCGTACCAACCTTTGAAGCCAACGCCTTTCATGATCCAGGCCCAACTCATTCCAACACCTCATAGTTTATCCATGTAAGTAAGATCCAACTCATCATGTTATCATGCCACTTTAATAATACCCGTCTCATTTAATTCACATGCCAATTCTCATACCAAACCCATCATCTACAATTCATGAATCATGTCAAATATACCTCATGCTTCATTATATACATATCACTCATCATATAATCATACTTCAACCAAAACAGATCATTCAGAAACAAACAGACATCCAATCACAACACTGTCTCGCCCAGCACCTCGCTCAGGCGAGACAGTCTCGCTCAGGCAAGTTCACCCTCCGCCTAGGCGAGGGCTCAAACAGGAACAAGAAAGTAGCGCGGGATCTCGCTTAGGAGAGACCCCTCTCGCCTGGGCGAGTTGTGTGCTCGCTCAAAAACACACTATGGTCGCCTGGGCGACCACTCGCACAGAAAGCTCTGGGCGAGCCTCTGCATATCTCGCCTAGGCGAGTCTATCAGTGTCTGCCACTGTTCGTACCTGCACAACGCATATACGCACCCAACAGAGGTTCCAGCCAATCCAGACATTAATAGAAATGCACAATCTCAAAGGATTCACGAACCACGACAATACAAGCTAAAACACACCACACAAAACGGTTCTAGCTTCCCTTACCTGGAATAAGCTAGCAAAACAACCCGACACGCCCTCGATACCGAACGCACGAGCACAACAGCTCAAGGAACGAATGGAGGAACTGAAAAGATAGCGAAACAGAAGCACGATATGGGTCACTTGGAACCCTAGCTGTGAAAGGAATGAAATGAACAATAGAGACGAGCATGGGCTAGCCACAGTACTTACCTGAAGTAGGAGACAACTTCGAACTAGCTCGACAACGGCAAGAACGTAACCCTAACAGAACAAATTTTTGCTGCACTAAGGAAGGTGACAGCTACGATTCTGAAAGTAAAGAGAGTGTGGAATTAGGGCAACATGAAAGGCTTTTATCCTATGGGCCGGCCTTTAGGCCCAATATTGTAGGGCAACCCTTAAAGGAAGCAGAAAATAAAAAGAGGGCCTTACAGCTCCTAAAAAAAGCGGTAGAGTTTTTACGTTTCAAGAGAACGTAAAGAAAGGTGACTTTGACAGGAGAAAACTTTGTACTTGGTAATTCTATATCATCAAAAAGCCATTAAAGAGAAGTAAGAGAAGGGAAAACATTGATTAAAAGAACTTTGCAATGGATCCTGGTAAGTTCTTAAACTCTTCTAATAATATAATTGTGAGAATCATAATTCCTAAATGTTCCTCTTCTATAATAGAGTAGTTTCTTATATTGATTAGAAAAATGGAAACTACATATATTATATTTTACATTGGTATCAGAGCCAGGTTTAGGAATTTATGATTCTCCGTAAAAGTTTTTCCCAAATTATAAAACCCTAATTTGAAATTAAGGAATTTAGGGTTTTTTGTTAATTGGTTTTCACTGCAACATTTGGATTGCAATATGCATTATTTAATAGCATATAAGGATGCCATGAAATTCCGCTGGACATTGAAGTTTTTTTGGAAGCCGCAAATTTATGTTTGGTTATTGAAATGCAAATGTGAATTGAAATGTTTTCACTGTTACGAGCATACACATTGGTCTCATATTGCCAAATATTTTAAGTATGTGTCTCGCCTTCCTAACACCAATTTGAAAAGTGCATTCACTGACACGACATAATGGTTTGTGTAATGGAATATTACTTGTTATTGCTTTGGATGAAGTGAAAGTTGTATTAATTGGTAAGTTGCAATGTTAAACCGGTGCCAAATAGCCAAAATAACCGCGGCAGAAACCCTTCCCTGCACTAGTGTATGAACATGGTATTTAATTTAGGAATTAATTGTATGGTAAATTTGTAATCACCAAAGTGATCAAATTTTACGTTTTAATTAATTCTAAAGTAAAGTTGAATTATGGAATCACCCATGAAATAAAGGATACCAAATTATGGATATATTAATTGGTTTATGGGTTTATTGAAAGTCATTGTTATAAGGCATATATGGATTACCAACCATTGCTTATAATAATATTAAAGTGAGACATACATTTGATATACTTAGTAAATATGTTTGCATATCCAAAGATAGTATACATGTAGACTTGAGTATGATTGATTGTCTATTAAAGTACATCTATTTTATTTTTTATTTTTTATTTTTTATTTTATCATCTTAATTGTATGATATATGTTAGTTTAAGCATCACCCAAAGGTGAACTTAAATAAATGACTCGTATGGTATTTGTCAGTTTAAGCGTCACCCAAAGGTGAACTTAAATGCATGACTAGTGTAGTTATTTGTCTGAATCCATTAATTTATCAAAGCATTAATGTGTGTGAGTTTATATATATTTCTATTTCTACAGCTTCCATGAATATGTGTGGTCTGGGCAGTGGTGTGATCAAGTTCAATGGCTTGAACTATGCTGATTGGTATGAACAAATCCAGTTTCAATTGGGTGTGTTTGATTTAGATTGCCATAGTTATGGATGGGATGCCCCTAGCCATTAATGAGACCAGTACAACAGATGAAAAGACTCTTTGTGAGGCTTGGCAAAGGTCTAATCGACTGTCTTTGAACTTGATGCGCATGACCATGGTAGAGAATGTGAAGCCATCTATGCCCAAGATCGAAAATGCAAAGGAATTTATAAGGATGATCAAGGAGTATTCACAGTCGGACATTACTGATAAGTCCATTGTGGGAACTCTCATGAGTGAGTTGACAACAAAAAAGTTTGATTGGTCACAGCCCATTCATGATCATGTAACAGGGATGGCAAACATAGCTACAAAGTTGAAGTCAATGGGAATGGAGGTGAATGAATCCTTTCTGGTACATTTTATTATGAACTCTCTTCCTCTTGAATTTGGCCAGTTCCAAGTGAATTATAACACTATTAAAGATAAATGGAACTTTCAAGAAATAAAAGCCATGTTAGTTCAAGAGGAAGAAAGGCTTAAGAAAGTGAATGATCATTCAATTCATCTCATGACTCATGATGGTTCTAGCTCCAGCAAAGCTAATCCAGGAAAGAAAAACAAGAAGGACAAAGCCCCGATGAAAGTTAATGAGGGTAGAATCAAGAAGGACCTTAAATGCTTCTTTTGCAAGAAGGTGGGTCACTTTAAGAAAGATTGTCCAAAGAGGAAATCTTGGTTTGAAAAGAAAGGTACATTTTATGTTTCTGTAAGTTTTGAAACAAATATTGTTGAAGGGCCTAATAATACTTGGTGGTTAGATTTTGGATCTACCACTCATGTTTCTAATATTATGCAGGGATTTCTTTCAATCCAGCCCATAAAAGGACTGAAAAGTATTTATACATGGGGAACAGAATGAAGGCACGAATAGAAGGAATAGGGACTTACAGATTGATTCTAGACACTAGTTATTGTCTAGATCTTGAAAAGTGTCTCTATGTTTCTAGTTGTGCTAGAAACTTGATTTCTGTTGCAAAGTTGAATTGTTTAGGTTTTAATTTTAAGATTGAAAATGGTGTTTTTTATTTGTATAGACATTTTATGTTATGGATTATATCGTTTGAATCTTAATTTTAATTTTACTAATTCCCTATTTAATGTTGAACATGTTTCTAGTAGTAAGTTCAATGTACAGAATGAAAATTATGCATTCTTATGGCATCAAAGATTGGGTCATATATCCAAAGAGAGGATGATGAGGTTGGTGAAAAGTGAAATCTTACCTCATTTGGATTTTGGTGACTTGGATGTATGTGTTGATTGTATTAAAGGTAAACAAACTAGACACATATCAAAGAATTCTACCACAAGAAGTAATGAACTTCTTGAATTAATACACACAGATATTTGTGGTCCATTTGACATTGCATCTTGGAGTGGTGAAAAGTATTTTATCACGTTTATAGATGATTTTTCACGTTATTGTTATTTATATCTTTTGCATGAAAAATCTCAATCAGTGGACATCCTAAAGGTGTTTATTGATGAGGTAGAAAGGAAAGTAGATAAAAAAGTAAAGGTTGTGAGATCTGATAGAGGCAGTGAATTTTATGGAAAATCCACTAAAAGTGGACAATGCCCAAGTCCATTTGCAAAGTTTCTTGAAAGTCAGGGTATTTGTGCACAATATACAATGCCCGATACACCATAACAAAATGGTGTAGCAGAAAGGCAAAATCGTACTCTCATGGATATGGTTAGGAGTATGTTGAGTCATAACAATGTTCCTAAATCTTTGTGGATGTATTCATTAAAGACTGTTGTTTATCTTCTTAACATGGTTCCTAGTAAAGCAGTTCTTAAGACTCCTTTTCAACTATGGACTGGAAGGAAACCTAGTTTAAGACATTTTCATGTTTGGGGATGTCTAGCAGAAGTAAGGATATATAATCCACATGAAAAGAAGCTTGATGCAAGAACCATTAGTGGTTACTTCATCGGCTATCCTGAAAAGTCAAAAGGATATAGGTTCTATTGTCCTAACCATAGTACAAGAATAGTTGAGTCTGGTAATGCTAGGTTCATTGAGAATGGCCAGTTCAGTAGGAGTGAGAAATCACGTATAATGGACATTCAAGAGACTAACAATAATGTCTCTACACATGTCTCTTCTCAAGTTGTTATCCCTCTTGTTGTATCACAGTCACATAACATGTAGAGACAATAAGGTGATGTTCCAACACCACAAAATGAATATATAGATAATGAACCAAGTGACAATGTGCAAGTCACTAATGAGGAAATGGTAGAGGAACCACAAGAAGAAATATTAAGAAGGTCTGCAAGGCAAAAAAGACCAGCTATTTCGGATGACTATGTGGTTTACTCTATTGAACATGAATGTGACTTAAGCATTGATGAGGATCCAGTCTCAGTTAAACAAGCCATGGAAAGTGATAATTCTGAAAAATGGTTCAATGCAATGAAAGAAGAGT
>Ga0214543_1010107_pt1 | contig 14224 bp, 12 predicted proteins | sample CNSS2metaG_FD_160094 | JGI IMG/M metagenome (GOLD analysis project Ga0214543, IMG submission 160094) | Root nodule microbial communities from cowpea collected in UCLA plant growth center, Los Angeles, California, USA - CNSS2 | ecosystem: Host-associated > Plants > Roots > Nodule | place: USA...
AAAGACCGACGTCAAGTGACGTCTGCTATTTTTTCGACGTTATTTTGACGTCACCCGATACGACGTCGGTGTTTGGGCAGACGTCAAAGGTCGAAAATGTCGGACGTTAAAAGGCTTTTTTGTGTTAGTGTAATATTCCAAATATACAACCAAGCAAAAGCACACAAGCATACATACATATCACATATGCATATGCTCCCCCTATCACTAATAATATGATTTAACTTCAAATTTTAGATTAAGTTTGCAGTATTATATGATTCCAGCAGATTTATTTCAGGTTTTCTAATTTTAACACAAATTTACTCATTTTTCTCCCCCTTTGGATTCATTAAATGAAAGTAAATGCATAACTCAATTTGGAAAGATGAAAATTTTCATTAAAACAATAACATAGGGGTGTATCAGGGCAACTGATACAAATACAAGCACATCAGAACAAAAACAGAAATAACAGATATATCATAAAGCTGAAAACTGATATAATCAGACGACTGAAATGAGAAAATAGTCGATTAAAAAACTAGAACATACAGACAGACACACAAAATGTAACACGAAAATGCAATGCATGACCTATGAGTCATTCCCTTTACTCATTCCTAGGGTTGTCTCTATTGTAGACATTGGAGAGGAGGTCATGAACATTATGCAGCTGGTCATCCAAGTCTTGGAACCTTGTTGTGCAATATGCATGATGTACATTTTGTGCCATGTTGAGGTCTTGAAGCTAGTTGAGAACCATTCTCTCAAATTGGGAGTATGCAGGTCCAGTATTCTTAGGAGGGTTGTACAGCTCAATTGCCATAGGTTGTGGTTCATCTTCCTCTTGGTTTCCTCCACTTGTTCCTGCTTCATGATCATTTGCTCCAACTTCAATATTTGCACCTTGATCTCCTTGAACAAGCCAAGTGGTGCCTATCTTGGTGAATTCCATCTTGTGCATATCCATTGTAGAAACATGATTTAGAAGTCCAATAGACTCTTCAAGTTCTCCTTCCACATCCACACCAAAATGCTCAATGAACTTGGAGATGAGCTTCACATAAGGAAGCTTGAAATCCATGAGCCTTTTTGCCTTCATCATGTGGTCACGAATTGTGTATGTCCAGTCCACCGTCACACCAATTTGAATACAATACATCACCACAAGATCACCTTCATTCAAGGTAGCATGATTGCTCCCCCTAGGCATGATGATCTTGGTCACCACCATGGCTAACAACCTTTCCTCCACACAAAGCCTTCACATATGGAAATTTCTAGTTTTCTCACCTTGATTTCTCACACATTGGTTGAAGTATTGCACTTTGTTGAATTCATCCACTGCACTAGTTTCACCTTTGCAAACTTCACACCTCTTTGCCTTAGGCCAGCCACATCCTTCCATGTTTGCCCAGTGATTTCCATCTCCACACTTTTGACACTTGTTTTGAGAATGCCATTGCTAAACTTGAGGTTAGCATAGAACACCTTCACCAAATCCGGATACACCTTGCCCGAAAGCTCAAGAAAAGTCTTCAATTTTTAAGCTTTTAGATGTTGCTCAAGGTTTCCAAAGTTTTATGCCCTTAGCCATGACATACGAATCACCTTACGAAGGATAATTTGCTTCCTATTGATCTCAATCAAGAATGTTTGAATTTTGTCTTCATGGCCTTCAAACCATATCTCAAGCCTTCCTTGATTCATGGCATTTGGAGAGATGGAGTAGGTGGGGTAGAGCTTTCATCATTTGAGGGGGTTGTTCATGATCTTCTAGGCATGGTGAATTGTAGGTTTGACTCTTACTAGCAAATGAGAATGCCAATGCATGATGGTTAAGTAAGTATTTATAGAATCAGCATGTTGATTTTCAAAATCAGTCAATTAAATCATGCATATTTTCTACTTTCAATGCAGTACAAGAAATCACAACAAATGTGAGTGAATCTGTATCAGAGATGCAGTGATGTGTTTCCCATGCATTTTATGAACAATCCACTCACAAACAGTTCACATCTAATGCATGTTCATTAGAAATCATGTAATTAAAGCACTTTATGGTCAAAGCAATATGAAAAGTTGATTTTAGCTGATGTAATAGTTGTTATATGCTACTGCTACAGTCCAAAAACAGTCATGTGATGCATACTTTGACTGGGTCAATCAATTAAAATTAATTCAAACAAATCCACATCAGCATAAGTGATTTTAACACATAAAAATACATAGTTAGTCGACTAAAACTGTACTAGAAAACTAATTTTTTGTGCAGTGACAGTTTTAAGTGAAATCTATGTGTTAAATTTGCAGTTTTAGCTGACTAAAATTTTCAGATTACACAAAATTCACACCAGACCAATTTAAACCAAATATATGTGTTGTTTTGTGAGATTTAGCAGATTGAAATAGATCCAGAACACAGATTATGCATATTTTGACATTTTAAATGAAATATATGTGTTGAAATTGCAAATTTAGCTGACTGAAATACTGACAGTTTTCAAATTACGCAGATTTTTCCACTTTAAATGCAGCACACACATGATCTAATAAGATTAACAAGCCAACCAAACATCAACATACATTCTTCATGTCAAGAATACCTAATTCAGTTATAAGCTTATTGAATCTATCACGTGCAAGTGGTTTAGTGAATAAATCCGCCAATTGATTTTTAGTTTTCACAAACTTGATTTCAATATCACCTTTTTGAATATGATCTCTTATGAAATGATGCTTGATTAAAATTGGTTTAGTTTTTCAAATGCTTCTTGCTATTCCATGAGATTAGGCTTGATCCAAGTAAATGACATGTACCACTTGTACTTTTCCTATCCAATTTGCACCCTGCATAGTAAGAATCTGAAAAACCTCTAAGAACAATGTCAGATTCATTAGGATACCATAATCCAACATTAGTTGTCCCTTTCAGATACTTGAGAATCCGTTTTGCAGCTTTGAAATGTGATTCATTTGGATTGGATTGATACCTTGCACACAAGCAAACACCAAACTGTATATCCAGTCTACTAGCAGTTAGATATAGCAAGGAACCAATTAACCCTCTATATTTGGTTGAATCAACTTGGTTTCCAGCTTCACCTGCATCCATAAGGCAATTTGTAGCAATTGGAGTGGAACCCTCTTTGCAATCCTCCATTTTTAACTTTTTCAGTAGATCAAAACATTATTTTGACTGACTTAAAAATGTCCCATGTTTGAGTTGCTTCACTTGCATCCCTAGGAAGTAGGTTAGCTCACCCATCATAGACATATCAAATTCTCCCTGTATAGCTACAACAAACTCTTTACACAAGGAGTTATTATTTGATCCAAAGATTATATCATCTACATATACTTGAACAAGTATTACATCACTTGCATGCTTTCTAATGAAAAGTGTTTTATCAACAACACCTCTAGCATATCGTTTAGATAAAAGAAAGTTGCTTAACCTCTCATACCATTGTCGTGGTGCTTGTTTCAAACCATATAACGTCTTTTTCAATTTGAAAACATGATTAGGATAGAGGTGATCTTCAAAGCAAGGAGGTTATGATACATACACTTCTTCATTTAAGAAACCATTCAAGAATGCACTTTTCACATCCATTTGAGAAAGTTTAAAATTACACATGCATGCATATGCTAACAATAACCTCACAGCTTCTAGCCTAGCCACAGGTGCATATGTTTCATCAAAATCAATGTCTTTCTCTTGATTATAACCTTTAGCAACTAGCCTATCCTTATTCCTATCAATGTTACCATTTTATTCCTAAACACTCATTTTGTACCAATCACATTCATTGCATCAGTTTTAAGAACAAGAGACCACACATCATTCCTAGTGAATTGATTGAGTTCATCTTGCATAGCAACAACCCAATTACTATCACACAATGCATTATTCACATTCTTAGGTTTAATTTGAGAAACAAATGCAACATGTTGAAAGAATGAAAGCTTGGGTCTAGTGGATACTCCCTATTCTCTGTCACCAATTATGTTGTCCTTTGATAATCCCCTCGGTTCAATCCACTCCTTGGGTAAGTTGCTGTCTGCAGCTTTTTCAGTCGACTGAATTTCCTTTTCAGCTGACTGATTTCTTGCAGCAGATTCCGGTCTGCAGCAAATTCCGGTCTACAGCAGATTGCTTTTCCTATGTTGATTCTTCTTCATCTGCAATCTTAGGCACATGATCTTGCAATTTTGGGTTAGTTTCATCGAATACAACATGCATAGACTCTTCAACAGTCATCAATCTCTTATTATAGACTCTATATGCATGACTTTGTATAGCATAGCCTAGAAAAACACCTTTATCCGCTTTTGCATAAAATTTGCCAAGACTTTCTTTGTCATTGTTTAAAATGAAACACTTACATCCAAATACCTTTACGTGACTTAAAACAGGCCTCCTTCCTTTGAAAAGTTCATAGGGTGTTTTCTTCAAAATTTGCCTAATTAACACTCTATTTAAAACATAGCAAGTTGTGTTGACTGCATCAGCCCAAAAATACTTAGGTAGTGAATTCTCATTTAACATAGTTCTAGCTAGTTCCTCTAGTGACCTGTTTTTCCTTTCAACAACACCATTTTGTTGTGGGGTTCTTGGTGTAGAAAAATTATGTTTAGTGCCATGCTTTTCACAAAAGTGTTCAAACCTTTCATTTTGATATTCCCCACCATGGTCACTTCGAATAGACACTATCTTGGAACTCTTTTCATTTTCTAGCATCTTGGCAAGTCTTTTAAAAGCATGAAACATGTCATTTTTGGTAGCTAAGAACAAAGTCCATGTGCACCTAGAGAAGTCATCAACTATGAGTAATGCATGAAGATTGCCACCAAGGCTCATGGTTCGAGATGGACTAATTAGATCCATGTGAAGCATCTCTAAAGGTCTTTCAGTTGAAACAACATTTTTGGGTTTAAAAGAGACCTTGGTCTGTTTTCCTTTTTGACATGCTTCACACACTTTATCCTTCTCAAACTTGAGTTTTAGTAGTCCTTCAACCAACTGTTTTCTGTTTTAGCCGATTAAAATGTTCCATGTGTATGTGACAAAGTCTCCTATACCATAACCAAGTGTCATCCTTTTTTGTAAGCAAACAATGGATGCTAAATGATGCATGATGTAGATCAAGTAGATATATATTGTTGACTCTCTTTCCTATCAAAACAATACTACCATGTGCATCATATATCAAACAATTATTTGGTTCAAACATCACTTTAAAGCCTTTGTCACATAATTGACTTATACTTATCAAATTATGTTTCAGCCCTTCTACCAGGAGCACATTCTTGATGTTGAAGGAGGATCCATTGCATATGACTCTATTTCCAAGGATTATTCCTTTGTTGTTGTCTCCATAGGTTACAAATCCTTCTTTCAATTCCAACTTTGCAAATTTGGTCTTATCTCCTGTCACATGCCTTGAGATGAAGTACTTGTTGAATCATCATTATCCTCCCACGCTATGTAGGCACATCTTTCCTTGCCCCTTTTCTCCTTTTTCCTGTCATTAACCTTCTCCTTCTCTTTGTTAACATTAGGACATTCAATCTTGATATGTCCTTGCTTTCCATAATTATAACATGAGAATTTAGAAGAATTACTTGAATCATTTTGTTTAGAATTGTACCTCCTTTGATTACCTTTGGTGCCTTTCCTCTTGAGATACTTCCCAAACCTCTTGACTAGTAGATTCAAGTTCTCATTATCACTTGATTCAACAGCCTCTTCCTTGGTTTCATCACTCTTCTTAGAGCTATCCTTCAAGGCTATGGATTTTACCTTTTTCTTACTTGTTTCAAGCTCACTTAGCCTTTGCATTTCAATCTCATGCTCTCTAAGCTTGCCAAACAGTGCAGCTATTGTGATGATGGATAAATCCTTGGATTCAAATATGGCAGTCACCTTTGGTTGCCAATTTCTATCAAGACACTTAAGCACTTTGATGTTTAGCTCCTCTTTGTGAAATTCTTTGCCTAGACCCATGAAATGGTTGACTATGTGAGTGAACCTCTTTTGCACTTCAGCTATGGAATCTCATTTTTGCATCTTGAAAAGCTCATACTCTTGAATCAAGGCATGCTTCCTTGCTCTCTTCACTTCACTTGTTCCTTCATGTGTAACCTCTAGGACATCCCACATTTCCTTTGCATTCATACATTGGGAGACCCTAAAAAATTCATCCATACTCAAAGATGAAGTGATGATGTTCTTGGCATTGCAATGATATTGAGCTCTTCTCCTTTCTTCATCAGTCCATTCACTCCAAGGCTTGTCCACCTGCTTATTTTCACCAACACATTTAGGAGTATATGGTCCATTAACTATTGCATCCCAAATTCCTTTGTCTATAGATTCAATGAAAATTTACATCCTTATTTTCCAAAACTAATAGTTTAGGCCACAAAACATAGGTGGTCTATGAATAGAGGCACCTTCAGCAAAAGGGAGTTTACTTTCAGCCATTTCAAAAGATTTTTTATCAACTTGAATACCTTTCAAGAACCTTGCTCTGATACCAATTGTTAGTTTTGAAATGCTGAGTTTAGCCAAGAAGGAGGGGTTTAATTAGCTTTATAAAACTTTTTCAAAAGCTTATAGTTGTTGGTTTGGTACATTCTTCTGTTAATGAGGTATAATTTAAAAAAAATATTTAAACTTCTTATATGCTATCTAAATTTATATATCTAAAATATTAATTATCTAAACTTCTTATAGGCATCTGATTTTGGAAGTGGTGTGTCATCTCTATCTCCAAATGATATAACAAGATAAAGTGCAGAAAATAGGACAAATTTGTTAGTTTTGAAATGGTGAGTTTAGCCAAGAAGGGGGGTTTAATTGGCTTTATAAAACTTTTTCGAAAGCTTAAACCTCTTTTGAATTGAATCTAATGGACTGGAAAGTTTGGATGTAAATGCAGCAGACCAGTACACTTTCAGTCGATTAAAATATAAAACAGCAGACTAAATTGTTCTTGATGCTATGAAACAGTCGATTAAAAAGACAAATCAGTCGGCTAAAATATTGGAGAATTATGCAGAATGCAGAATTTGCGAATTCAACTCAAACAACAATCTTTTACATACAAGACATGTCCCAATCAGTATTTATAACAAGTATAAAGCCTCAAATTACACAAAATCGCATTAAATCACACCAAAGATCAAATTGCTTGGTTTTCTTGAGTTTTTAAAGAGTTTCAAAGAGAGTGAGATGAGGGAAAGAGAAATACACAACTGTTTTTATATTGGTTCACTCAATCACAGAGCTACATCCAGTTTACCAGGACAACCTGAGCCTGGTTTCCACTATATTCAAAAGTTTTACAAATCACACACCAAGATTACACTTTTAAACAACAAAACTCACAATATTTTTGACTCGCAAGATTTTTGACTCACAAAAATCTAAACACACACCCTGCAAGAATCACACTTACAGATATGAAATCACATCAGGCAAACCAACCAGAGGCACAAGAACATTCAAATTTGATGGTGGTTGTCCCTAGCCAACCATACATGTGTTCTTCAAGCTACTCACAAGCCAAAATGCCTCCAAGATCATCCAAGATCAACCAAGATCTTCAAAACACGAGTTCCAGTTGTGTATTACAGAGAGGGAGCTTTCTAGAGATGAATGACAAAGTTTCGTGCTCCAAAACTCATATTCGCACCTCTGCTCGCGAAAACACAACTTATATAGTTTGGTTTAAGTGAAAATGGTTGATTAAATTTTCCGTACAGTCAGCTAATTTCACCTGACTTAAGTGAAATCAGTCGATTGAGAAATAATTCAACTGATTGAATACATTCATACTAGAAACTATATACAGCAAGGCTTTTAACCTGTTAATAGAAAGAGGCATATTAAGGCACACAAGACATCTAACCTATGTCATATAGCCTACCAACAAGATATAACACTAACATTACATTTAACATGTTATTTACAGATTTAACACACTAAAACTTAATCTTCAAGAGGATCTTCATCAATCTTCATCAATCACTTAAGATCTTCATGTGCATGGCTTTATCAATTCTTTGCTTCAAGCTTGCTTATGCCAACAAGTTACTATGACTTGATTGATAGTGTTAACCTTAGTTTAAATTATCTGGGTGACAATAGATTTGTATTTAAGATGTTTAGCTCAATAGGTTTGGAAATGATTTATACTCCAAAGTTGAGTATTAAAGTTGAGGATAAGATCAATGTTGTTTATTTGGGTGGTGAAAACTCCATTGACTGTCCACATGCCATGATGAAAACCTTAATTACTCATGATATTAGAACATCATTCTTGGTATAGCCTTTTATTATTTAGTTTTGGTTATATATTTTAATGATTGTGTTGTGTTTTATTATTGTTGATTATTTGGTGTGCAGTTATTTAGTTAATATGTTTTTACCTTTTTTTTTAATACCTCGGTGCAACTTTTGGTTGTTAGAGCTTTGTTGAAGAAAAGACAAAAGAAATATGTTATGTCTAATGAGGAATTGAGATTTTGGTCGTGCCATGTTAGATGGTGTGAAAGGAATCCTATGAATGCTATCTAACTTGTGGGTGGAAAGCCTTTTGCAAAGAGAAGTTATCTGTTGGAGATGTTATAATAATCGAGGTTGACAAAGAAGATGACTGCTTCATCAATGTTAAAAAGGTGTAGAATTTTTTCAATTGAATTTGGTTGGAAGGAACCATGTTTTCTTTTTTTTTTCTTATTTTGATGTTTGTAATTTGCCCCTAATAGTTTGGTAGGAACAATATTTGCTGTCAGAGCACGTGTATGGTTTATGTTTATGATGATGTTAAATTATGTTTACAAAGACATTAAAGTGTCGTAGGGCATTAACGTATGTTATGAAGTAATATATGAACCTCTATGGATTTAAAAATCATTCATTGTTGGATTTAGATGAAATAACATTTGAACGTGTATAAAAAATATGGTATATTATAATTTTTTTTATTGGATATCATATTTAACTATAATAACAACAATGTATTATTTTTTTTTCTATAAATAATAAATTAATAAAATTCTTGAAAAGCAAGTTGAAATATTATACATACTTGATGGATATGTTCAACGTAATAGTTATTGTGTTAATTATGTTGACAATAATACTTTAGTTAAAAAACATTGAATGCAGTAGTATTATATAATATATTTTGTTTATATGAAATAATTATTAAATATTGATTAATTTATTTTCTTTATATTTGCTTCGCAACCGAAATCGCGATGGGATGATGAACCAAAAAGAAAACTAGTTTAAAAAAGAGATTTTGCAGTTGTCACCATAGTTTATTCTGAAAAACTATGGAAAACCATAAAGATAAGACAAGTTTGTAAAAAAATCAGATTTTTAGGTTCGATAGTTGATTACGTGTAGGGAAGGTGTTAGCACGCTACAATGCTCGCCTGAGGGTGGTACCTTTAATTAAACATGCAAAGTTGATGTGGTCTTCAAAATGTTAATTTTCCCTTGAAATAATAAGATAATAATACTAAAAAGAAACAAAACTATTTTTTGGTCTTTTGGATCCGACAAGGATATAACTTGGTCCTAGGTATTCTCGTTCGAAATGAGAAATCATGTCACATAGTTCTTTAAAAGATATTTAAAAAACTATGTGAAAAATGATTTGAAAAATGATTTGATTTCTTGGAAGTGAACCTGACAAGAGCTAGCCTTGCTCCTATGTATCTTACAATGGAGAATCAAGGATCACATAGTTCTTAGAAAGACCATTTGTTTGAAAATGTTGACATTTTTATATTTTTTGAAATTTTATATTTCTTTTCGGTATTTTTGAATTATTTGAAAATTAGTGTCATACGACGTGAACGGTCAGCCAGACACCAAAAAAGCAAGGAAAGAAAACATTTTTTCATTTTTAAAGTTTTAAAATTTTTATATTTTTACATTATGAAGGTAAAAGTTAATGTGTGAGAAAATTGGATGTTAAAAAGCAAATGAGGTGAAAAGTTTAAAATATGTATTCAAAAGTTAAAATAAAGGTACAAAATCAGAAATAGCCCAAAAAGAACATGAAACCAACATGGGTGTAGAATAATAAAAGGCATGGTGCAGCGAGTAATCACAATAAAATAGACACAAGAACAATAAACACAACATATGGGGGTGCAGGGTTATAATAATGGGAGTACGCACAACATAAAACAGGCCCAAAATAAACATGAGACATATGGGGGTAGGGTTAATAGCAGTTGGGTGTATGAATAAAAATAAACAAGCCCGAAACATAAGATATGAAGGTGTATGAGTTAAAAACTACGGGTGCACAAATAAATGATAGGTTTAGGAAGCCTTTTCTTTTGTCTTTTGCAGAAAACTCCAAAGGGATTCTTTTTCCCCCTTCACGCATGGAAGGCCTATGGCCAACGCAAGAACCAGCTGTCACGTAATCTCTGTCAGCCAAAGTCGTTGTCGACAACTCTATTTACCATTGGAGCCATCATAGCCGATACCGAAGGCCACCCATTCTCTCCTCTCTCGCGCAAGATCTCCACCCACACTAGTAGTCGCTGTCACGTGTCCATTCCTCAACACCATCCACAACGTCCCATCCTAAGTTTGAGATCGTGAATCGAGCCACCATGCCTCCATCTCCTTCGAACTTTGTTTCAATGTTTGAAGCTCCAACTCGCCAACTCCTTCCTTTATTTCTCTGTTTTCGGGGGCTTTGATTATTAGGTCCTTATTGTTGTGTTGGATTATTTTTGGGTGTTTTGCTATATGCGTGAATATTGTATGACTGTTGGAACAATGGCTCGTGGATGATTAGAGTTGTCAAAATGGGTTGGAATCTGCGAGTCAACCTGGCTCACCATGGGTTCAGACCGGGTTGGGTTGAAATTTTTTTACAAATTCAATGGGGGTTGATTTTTGACCCAGCTCATCTAGAACCTGACTTACCTGGGTTGAACTTATGGTGAGGCGGGTTGGCTCACCAACCTGCAGATAAATGGTCATACAAGTGTTTTTTATTAAATTGAGGTTTACATTTGGGTCATGTAAGGTTGTTTTTTTTTTTTAACCAACACATAAATAATTTGTATTTTTTCAATTTTAGTTTGTATTTGGATTGTATTAAAATTAATTTAGATTTTAATTAGAATTATAATTTAGTTTTGACCAGAAAAAAATAAAAAAATTGTATTTTTTTTAATTAAGTGAACCCGTGAGCCAACCTGTTTAACCCGCCAACCCGTGGTGGGTCGGACCGGGTTCGAATTTTTTTGGCTCGCTAAAAAGTGAGTCGGGTTAGGTTGGCTCACTAAATGATCAATCCGTGGTGGGTCGAGCCGAGTTGGGCTCACGTTTTGACAGTTCTAAGGATGATGAATGATGGTATGTGTAGGTAGAATGGTGGATTCAGAGTGCTGTATTTTGAATGCAGTAGAAATAGAAGAAAGATGAGAAGGATGAGATTGAAGATGTTGGTGAAGATGGATTCAGAAAAATCAACCGTTTTATTTTAGAGATATGTGATGGTGATAAGGGAACAAGGGAGAGGAAGGAGATGGTGAAGAGAGGACGTAGAGATGGATGTAGGTGTTGGTGAGTGAAGATGGTGTTAGAGGTATTAGCCCAAGGGAGGTGAATATGTGTTTTTTAGTTCCAGGGAGGAGAATGTAGTATTGTGTGTTTGTTGTGGTGATCGGTAATGGAGGAAAATGTAAGTTAGAAGGGTGTGACGGTAGTGAGAGCTTAGTAGTGGGAAAGTGTTATGGTGTTGCTCGGGTGCTATGGAGCTTGTGTTGGGTAATGAAAGTGTGTTTGTGGAATGTGAATGAAGGTTCCCGGGGCTTCCTGATGGCCATAGATATTGAATATGATAATGGAGTTATTATGGGATGGGGTTGTGTTTCTGGAGAAAAGAGAGAACCAAAAATGGTTTGTGTAAGGGTAGGCTTGGGATTTTTCTTCCTCTCCTCTCACTTCCAACCTCGGGCTGCGTAAAAATGATGCCTTAGACCATCGTTGCTTCCTGCCATTCAGTCCCTTCAATATTGCAAGCGATCACAAACAATACCACTCTCATGTAGAAATTTATGGCAGTCTAAAACTATTGCACTTTGACACCTTCAATCAGTTAATCAAAAGAGGAAGATATAGGTCTGCGGTAGAAGTTTAGAATTCTTTGACTTTTTTCATTTTTTTATTTTATATTTTATTTTCAAATTAACTTTCTCTCTTCTTCTTTTTTCTTTTTTCTTTTTTTTATATAAATAAAATAAAAATAAGATAAAAACATAAAATAAAATGATATAAGATAAAATAATATATTAAAAAAGGACAAAATGAAATGAAATAAAATAAGATTACATGAAATAAGATAAAAAGAAACTTAGATATACTAATTAACAGACATTTTTTATTTATTTTACATTTCCCTTTTTTTTCAATTGAACTTTAATTCTTGTTTTTATTATTAACTTGCCAACTCTCTTTCTCATAAATACAAAATTATTCAATATATTTTACTTTAATGTATACCCTTGAATGCTAATTTAAAGTTTTACTATTTATATATTTATATCTTATCACTTAGATATAGTTGATTTTAAATTATTTAGCGGAGGATTGTGGTAACAGGGTCATGGTCCCCAAAAGTTATGATTTTTTTATATTATAGGTATTTTGAATTTTTTTATATTATAGATATTAGGTAATATATTAGAAATTAATGATAGATTAAATCAAATATTTTATTTCTTTTATAAACATAATAATTAATGTTAATAAATAATAAAATATAAAATCAAACATAATAAAGAATAAAGAATAAAAAGATTTATCAATATATTTTTTATTAATTTTTTCTATTATGGCTTGAGTTTCTCACGAATTTTTCTCATTTCTCATTTTCACATGTTTTCTTTTGTTTCTAAAGAGAAAAAGATATATTATTTTTTCTCGTATTTCTCCTCTATTCTCTTCCATTTTCGAGGAAGAAAAGAAGAAGGTAATTCTTTCGTCTCACTTGATAGTGAAATATTACTTTAATAATTTATTTAATGATCATCTTTTATATTAATTTTTTATTTTATGAACATAAAAGGAAAAGTATTGTACTGTTTTTTTTATAACCAGATTTTAATTGTGATTCCATTATATGTCTTGAGTTTCTCACAAATTGATCTTGTTTCCCATTCTCACCTATTTTCTTTTGTTTCTAAAGAGAAAAATATCAATTATTTTTGCTCTCATCTCTCGACTATTCTCTTCCATTCTAGAAAAAATAAAGAAGAAGGTAGTTCTCTCTCGTCTCACTTGATAGTGAAATATTAGTTTAATAATTTATTTAATGAGCTTCTTTTATATTATTTTTTTATTTAATGAACATGGAAGAAAAAGTATTGTATTGTGTATTTTTTATAACTGGATTTTAAGTATGGTTTGATTATCATCGAATTTTATTTTGGTATTTTTATTAGATTATGATAAATTATTTTCTAGTCTTATTTTTTTTAAAATAGGTATATTGATGAAGAATAAAAGAATAGATTCATTTTTTAAAAGTGATAGAAGGGAAGCTACCCATGTAGATGAAAACAGGACAAATTCTGTTAGTTTTGAAATGGTTGAAAAGCCAAGAAGGGGGGGTTGAATTGGCTAGTTAAAACTTTAGGCTATCTTTGCAAGCTAAAAGCCACCTTTAATGGACTCAAATAGATCACCAAGTTAGGATGCAAACAGTACTGAACTATACACTTTCAATCGATCAAAAACAGAGTTAAGAAATTGATTTTACTAAACAGATTCTATTCTGGTATAATCAATCGATTGAAATTGAAAAAAGTCGACTGAAATACTGGGAAAATGCAGAAATGCGAATTTGAATTTTAAACCAGAAACAATGCTCAAGAATGATCAAGATTAGCTCCAAATGATTATACAAATATGCTCAATGCTTCAGATGCTATGAAAACATGCAAGAACATGAAAAAGATGATTAAAACACAAGTTCTTGAAACTTTAAAATGAAAATGCAAGAGAGAAAGGTTAGAGAAGAGAGGACACCACGAATTTTTATACTGGTTCACTCAAACCTAAGCTACATCCAGTTTGTCAAGGCAACCTTAGCTTGACTTTGCACTATTTCAAAAGTTTTACAAAGTATCCACCCTTACACTTCCAAAATATGCAAAAACACCACAAAAGACTCTTGAATCACACAAG
>Ga0214543_1010108_pt1 | contig 14223 bp, 15 predicted proteins | sample CNSS2metaG_FD_160094 | JGI IMG/M metagenome (GOLD analysis project Ga0214543, IMG submission 160094) | Root nodule microbial communities from cowpea collected in UCLA plant growth center, Los Angeles, California, USA - CNSS2 | ecosystem: Host-associated > Plants > Roots > Nodule | place: USA...
AATTCATGTGGTTGTTTCAATTTTTTTTTTTGTTTTTTTAATTAATTAATTAATTAATTTATATTTTTTTTCTCTTTTTTTTTTTCATTTTTTTTGTTTTTTTTTTTTTTTGGCAGAAGGCAGCTTGTGACAAGAAAACAGACAAACAAGGAAGCAGTAACTAATATAAAAAAATAGAAAATAAAAAAATTGATTTGTTGGGTGTGAAATTGAGATAGTTGTCCATCCAGCAACAGCAAGCGTTGTTTCACGACACTAAACTAAACCTACGGCGGCTCTCTCTGCCACAATCCAAGGTTTAGGTTTAGGTTTAGGTTTTTAGCCATGTCGGGTCTCTACAACTCCAACTTCTCTCCGGTCAGAGCTGCTTCTCCTCAGATTAGAACCAACCCAGAAGTTGACAGGTATTATTCTTATTCAACTTCAACACTTCAACTTCAACTAGGTTGCTTCAACTACGCCTCATCTGAATCAATTCAACTCAATTGCTTCTGTTTTTGCTTTTTCTTTTTCAGTCAGTACCTTACGGAGTTGCTGGCAGAGCATCAGAAGCTTGGTCCTTTCATGCAAGCTCTTCCCATTTGCACTCGTCTCTTGAATCAAGGTTTTCTTTCTTCACGAGATCTATAGATCACCCTTTTCTTCTCACTTCACTTCTTTCTTTCCCTCTCTCTGTATTGCAAATTTAAAACCCCGAATCGCCCCCTAAAGATTGCGCCTTTCGCCCAATGTGTCTTCAAGGTTTTCACTTTCTAGAGCTTCTGCTCTAGCAATGTAAAGTAAAGTGTTGGGTGCAAACTGGGATGCCAATAAGCTTCCTCTCCGATTATGAGGTTAGGGATCTGAATCGTGTGTACTCTTGGGTTTAAGAGAAGATCCTTCCAATGGGACCTTGATTAGAATGTTCTGCATAAGAAACTGAAGTTTTTGTGTTGGAAGTATTTGGCGGGGTATCTGATTCGATTAGTTGGAAATGTATCTTCATATGCTTTGATTGGATGAGAGGTAAGGATGGGGAAATTGACCAAATATGAAACCCTTCTTTGGAAGATAAGGAGGGAAGAGGAGGTAGAGGTGTTCCCTACTACATACACCCTTGTCAGTCTCAAATTGGGGCAAGCAGGGGAACAGTTTATTTCAAGTTTTTAACTGCATTTTTCATTTCTTGTACTTTTGTTTTTTCTTTCTTCTTTGGATACTAAAGAGATCTAAGATTTGGTGCAGGAAGGGTTGGCAGATCACAGTAGCCCTTAGTGGGGTTCAATACTGTGATCAAGCAGTTCCCTGAGGAGGGACTTGAGAGTGTCATTCAAGCTGAGGCTCTAGGGCCCTCCACTTCAGTCTCAACTTCCAAACTAGGGGTAGTGTACTATTAGTGTTCATTACTTCCTTACTGGGGGAAGTGAATCTTTCCTTCTCAGCCACATAAAAGTTTCCTCTCACAGCCTTAAGCAGATGAAATTGGTGTTTAAATATTTTCCCACGGCTCTATGACCTTAGTACCTTTAAAACATGTGGAAATTTGACTGCAGTAGATCTTATTAAGAAAAACTTTGACCTTGTATTACATATCCCATACACTTTCTCTCTATATTGGACTTATCCTGTTCATTTCACAATGTCTGTTCTTTCATCCTATTTCTTTATAAATACAAATATTGTTTTGTTCATTGATATATCATGGCTCTTTTCATTCAGTACATATGATGATAAATAGTGCATCTAGGTTTCTTTCTCATTACAACGGATTTTTATGCGCAGAAATATTGAGAGTTTCTGGAATGCTGTCCAACCAAGGTTTTGGTGACTTTGATAGACTGCGGCACAGAAGCCCTAGTCCAATGGCTTCTTCAAACCTCATGTCAAGTGTCTCTGGAACGGGTTTAGGTGGATGGAATAGTCTTCAGCAAGAGGTGACTGTTTTGGAATTGTTCATCTTTACATCCAAACTTTGATCCTTGTTAAAATTCATGGTTGAGTGTTGAGACGAGAAAAAAAAGGCTCCTAACTAATCATATCTTCATAATCCTCAATTTATGCATGTCATAGTTTGACTATCATCTGTTCATGCAGATGTGAAGTTTTCTTTTGCACTTTAGACAGTGCATGACTCTTAAAGCACTTCTATATGCTCAAATATACTTGTTTAATTTCTATATTTGAAAATGCTAAGATTTTGTTATATACTGTTAGCCTAATGGCATGGATTATGAGGTAAGATTAATTTTACTCATGACTTGTGCTTATACCTTTAGCAGTAGATTTTGTCAAATAAAGTAAAGCCTGTTTTTGTAAAAGTTAAAGTGGAAAAGAGAGAGAAGTGATTTTCTTGGGGTTCACTCATAATAGTGAATTGACAATACCTGAAATGTTTTTTAAGGATGAATGTAAAAAAGTGAACATATGATACATATTGATTACATGGAGAGTCTCTTCATAGAAATTTCTTCAAAAGCTTATGTAAGGAGGAAAAATAATAAGGATCAATAAAATCTGTTTCTTCCTGATTTAAAATTAACTTATTTACTTATTTACGAATTAATCTCTAAAAGTTATTTCTTGTTAGCTTTGGTAAAATCTGATATTTAATCTTCCCATAAGCTAATTTTAACTCAGGAAGAAACTGATCACATCTTTCCTTATTTTTCTCTTTCTAAAATTGCATATGGAGAAGATTCCTCCCAACAGACTGTAAATGATGTGTATCATAGACTCTATATTACTTCTTTTTGTCCCTAATTATAAGACATTGTTTTGGTATTTCTTTATCCTTTCTTATATGACTCGTTTTATGCTAAAATACCCTTAATTATTTTAGTTCATAAATAATAAGTGCAATTTCAATTTGTTTACTAACTTTCTGAATAGTGTGTGTAGTTAAATTTAGTGTAATGACATTGTTAATCAATCAAGGTTGAATGAAAGGTCATGCCTGAAGTTTAAATGCCTTTGAGAGTGGGCTTAGGGCTTAACCCAACACTTTAAGCCCAATAAAACCATATTGTGTGGTGAGAATTGCCCATAATCCATATTTGTAATCAATGGGGTCTAAATCACCACTGTTAAAGCGTAGTTATTAGTCTCAGGTAGAAAGGTGTAGCAGCTAGCTTTGAAACACTTTAGTGGAAACATTGTATATGAAAGTTACTTCTATTTTGACCTTTTTCCTTCCTACTTTACATACCTGTGCAACTGTGTTCCATTCATTCTTCTTCATTTAAACTTCCCAGTTTATATTCTGCTAATTTTTATCTAATTTGTTTGGTTCTTTTCTATTATTTCACCATCATCCTTCATTTCTCACTTCATCACTATGTAGGTAGTGATTATGTATGTAAACTCTGATTTATCTGTCATGGATTTATTCATTTACTTTTCATTTGTGAGTATTTATACGTGTAGTATAAATTATTTAATTTGCATAATTTTAATAGTTAAAACAGTGCTCTCATCCTGTTGTTCCACTAAAGTGTTTCAAAGCTAGCTGCAACATCTTGTTATTTGAGACTATTAACTATGCTTTACAGTACTTACAAGTCATAATTCTTGTTCTTCACCATGTTCTTTTCCTGCTGTATTTGAACTTTTATGCGTAAATGACATTATTATTCCTTTTCCTGTGCTAATCAGAGGTTAAGGGGAACTCCTGGAATGACAATGGACTGGCAAGTTGCACCGGCAAGTCCTAGTTCATATACCGTTAAGAGGATTTTGCGCTTGGAAATTCCAGTTGATACATACCCCAATGTAAGTTCTCATATATCCATTTTTGATTTATTAAAGTCTAATTAATGACTCTATTAGACTGTTGTAATTTATCTTTTCTCTTTTTCTGCATTAGTTCAATTTTGTTGGAAGGCTTCTGGGACCCAGAGGCAATTCTCTGAAAAGGGTGGAAGCTTCTACTGGTTGTCGGGTGTATATTAGAGGAAAGGGTTCAATAAAAGATCCCGACAAGGTAATGAAGGCCTTGATGTGATTTTCTATGTCAAGTATTGCAAAATGTGAAATAAATATGATGCTTCTTTTTTATTGATCTATGTATTATTCTTGTGTAATGACTGAGATTATTGTCTTTTCAATCTTAAAGGAAGAAAAATTAAGAGGAAGACCAGGCTATGAGCATCTGAATGAGCCACTCCATATCTTGATTGAGGCTGATTTACCTGCTAATATTGTTGACATTAGGCTCCGACAAGCTCAGGAAATTATAGAAGAATTGCTCAAACCTGTGGTAAGTTCTTTCACAAGTCTTAATCTTCTGGAGCATATTGATGCTTGACAAATCATAATAAGGAAACAGCCATTTGGCAACTAATTATATTAACATTTGTATAATATTTTTTTTCCATTTTTAAATTGAATTATTAACGTATATATTATATTATTAAAATAAAATTGCCATCTTCTGTTCAGCCTCTTTGTTTGTCATCCCAGGTTTCCTTCCACATTTCAGTTTTCTCTCTAAAGTTTGACACCTTCAGAGGTGTCAAAACTGACTTATTAGAACTCGGTTGGGTGGTTTACCTTAGCCTTTTTCACGAAATATTCTGTTGGAATCACTTCAAGCTGGCAGATTAAGAAGTCCTTGTTTGGTTAAGATTTAGGAACATGTGATACTTGTGCCTGCCAACTCACCTTCAACACAAAGGCTACTCCTTGTAACTTCCAAAATTGATGTAAAAAGAATGAGGTTAGATGTGGTGTACCAAACAGGATGCAAGTTAGTGGAATTTATCTTAAAACATCGTGTGAATTAAACCATTGACACGATCATTTTATTGTTGGAAATCAGAAACATGGAAACCTGCACACGATGGTAACCTTTGTTGATTAACATTGGTTGTGAAAAATTTTATGTTTACTTGTCTTGGTTGGCAACTTGTGATATGCAGGATGAGTCTGAGGACTATATCAAGAGGCAGCAGTTGCGTGAATTGGCGATGCTGAATTCAAACTTCAGAGAAGAGAGTCCTGGGCCAAGTGGAAGTGTATCTCCATTCAACTCCAGTGGAATGAAACGAGCCAAAACTGGTCGATGAAAGAAAGGTAGATGGGTGTTATGGTTTTCCAGTGCATCTCAAACAAAGCAGCGATGAAAGAATAGGCTAACAATTATTGCTGGTGGTTTTACATCATCCCCTTTATCCTATATTTTTCTTCTTAAACAACAGGAGTCAAAGCTAGAAAGGTCTTTAGAAGAAAAAGATGATAAAAAAAGAAGATAATATAATTGGGTATTGAGAGTAGGCGTGTTCAAAAGAGTCTTTTTTTGGTGTACACTTCATACATTTATTATTGGATTTATTCTTGCGTCCGTAACTTGTGAGAAGCATGGAATATACATGTGATGGGGTGAAGTTTCAGGTCTCTAAGTGGATCAAGTTTTGTGGGCATGTCACATGACATGATATGTCTGTCAGGTCTCAACAATGGTATTCAAATTAGTTTGCATAGGCTGAATTCTTTATAGTTGTTTGTCTCAAGCATTTGTATTCTATTCTCTGCGTCACAAATGAACGATACATGTTACTGTCATGTCTCAGATATCATACCATGTATCGGTGAAGGAAAACCCTGGTATTTGTTTATATAGAATACAGTATTATATATTATATATTATATTATATTATATTTGTTGGGCCAATGATTTAGTTTTGTGCCATCTCCAATGCAAATAGATGAGATTATTGTTTTTGTTTCTGGGAGCAAAACGGGAGATATATGAATCTCATGAACTAAGGAATAAGGAACAAGTTTTTCAGTAAAAAAAGAACCCTTCAAACTATGTCATTAGAATTGCTGCGAAATGTATTCTCTTCTCTTCTCTTGGCTGGATATGAAAAAGAGGGCATTCCACGTGGCAGCAGATCACAACACAATCAAACACACTTCTTTCTCTTTCAAAAAATTAGGTCTTTTTTTGTTTCTTTCCCACGTTTCAGATTCTTCCCAAACTCCTCATTTTTTTCGCATATCGCTCCACCACTTGTTTTGCCACCTACCTGTTATCTTCTTCACTCTAATATCATTATTTCCATTTCACTCTCAATCTCACTTCTTTCACACACAGAGTAGCAACTTCAAATAAAAAATGGCAGTGGCAGCGCAAGCCATGGCCCAATTCCGTTTCTCTCCTCTCTCCTCTCATCACCGCTACCATTACCATTACAATTACCAGTCCACCCATTCCTTCCCCTCTACGCGCCACCCCCGCAGCCAAAGGCTCCACCTTTCGTTCTCCGGCGGCGATATAGGCGGCGGAGCCAGAGGTAGCGGCGGCGGGGGAGGAGGCGGAGACTCCGACGACGAAAGCGTGGGATTGGGGGTTCTGGGGCTGTTTTTAAACGGATGGAGATCGAGGGTGGCGGCGGACCCGCAATTCCCTTTCAAGGTTTTGATGGAGGAGTTGGTCGGTGTGAGTGCGGCGGTTGCCGGCGACATGGCAACACGCCCCAACTTCGGACTCAACGAACTGGACTTCGTGTTCTCCACTCTGGTTGTGGGGTCCATTCTGAATTTCATCCTGATGTACCTCTTGGCGCCAACCTTGTCCTCGTCTTCCACCCTTCCTTGGTTGTTCGCCACGTGTCCCAGCAGCCACATGTTCGAACCTGGTCCCTACGGTATAGTGGAGCGGTGTGGGACTCTGGTGTACAAGGGAGGACTGTTTGCGCTGGTGGGGCTGGCTGCTGGCCTTGCCGGGACCGCCATTTCCAACGGACTGATCGCGGTGAGGAAGAGGGTGGACCCCACATTCCAGTCCCCGAACAAAGCTCCCCCTACCCTTCTCAACGCTTTTACTTGGGCGGCGCACATGGGTGTGAGCAGCAATTTGAGGTACCAGTGTCTTAATGGCTTCGAGTTTCTGTTGGAGAAGTGCGTTTCTCCTTTGGTGTTCAAGTCCTCTGTTTTGGCTCTCAGACTGTCCAACAATGTTGTCGGAGGGATGACCTTTGTCATGTTGGCAAGGTTCACCGGTTCTCAGGCTCCTTCTGTTCCTCAACCAAAATAGGATCTTCACCACAATTCATTATCATCACTCTCTTCTTTTCTTTTTCTTTTAACTTTGGAGTGCTTTTGCTTCTTCGGCTTTAGGATTGAATCATCAAGACTTTCCATCTTTGCCTCAGAACAATAACACGCTCCGTTTATCATTATATCAGGTGCTTTCATTTCTCACCTTCAAATTAAATACTACCGTTGCACCATACCGTAACATAAGTGCTATAAAAACATTCTCTATCAGTGAAAGTCTTTATTGAAGAAACTTAGATTTTTAAATCGCTTTTTACATCTTATTCAGTGATTTTATTATTTTTAATATATTTTAACTAATGAGATATACTGTTACATTACATGATCATTTTAATGGAATCATTTTCTATTGCGTGAGATCGCAATGTTTTTTTAAACTCACATCACGTGCTGGTGGGACTTGTACCGATGTGGACGTACGTTACATTTAAAGCAAGCTAAGGGTACTACAGCAACCAATCAGCAACTAAACCTCTTTTCTGTCATCGGATAGGATCCGTGGCCACCCAATCAGATTATAGAGCGAGATTTGATAAGTACAAGTCAACGAAATCTAATTCACTTATTAACTGATTAACTAATTTCAATAATTGTTTTAGTTACTTTAATAGGGGAATCTTTGTCGGTAAGAAAGTTTTAGATACTGTGCAATTAGTCCATAGAACTTCCTTAACACAAGGGAAACATACAGATGAAACTCTAAGCATGTCGCAACATACTAGTTTAAGATAGAGATTAAAACGTGGGTTCTATTTGTAACAGCCCAAATGAGGAAAAAGAATCTGATTAGTTCTACATGGCCAGGCAATATATACGGTGCATGATACATTCTATGTTACAGGTTTTGTATGAAAGTGTCACCGTATATCTGTCTCAAGTTCTCTTTTGGACATTTCTTCCTACACTCCAAAGAATATCTAGTCTCGCTTTATTTACAATTTCTCCGAACTCTTCAATATTATGCAACATGTGTTGGGAGAACAAACTATAGAAACATATGTACCACTGATGTAAGGATGCAGGAAATGCAGCACAACCTTCTTATCTAACAGCCTCTGGTGCAGAATTGCAGTAAGGTGTATGCAAGCAAACTAATTTAGTGAATGTTAGGCATAAGGTAGCAAACGCGATTCCCATAACGAGGCCACATGAGCTTTTTTTCTTGTCCAAGCTAAGTGCTCTCTTAACTACATTTCCAAAACTTAGAATTATTCCACCACAAGCCAGGACCATTATGTGATCAAGGCCACTGTAATCAATACCAGCAAGAATAGATGCAATTGCTGATATTGGACCCATAAATCCAATTATGGCAGCTGTTGCAAGAGAACCATGCCAACTATCAGTAGCACCATAGATGCAGCTAGCAACAGCAGCACCTCGGGGGAGACCATGTAGAGAGACTGGAACGACCATGTGACGACCAAATCCATAAGCTTTTGGTGCAGCTACTCCAAGGGCAAGTCCTTCAGCCAAAGCATGTAGAGCAACTGCGCCACATGATACAAATGATTGAAGGGTTTGAACACTCACAGAGAAACCTGTTAATGAAGGCAAGTCATTGACTGAGGTTTTCTTGCGAGCTGCCACCTTCAGTACACCAGAGCTGGAAAAATGAACTAAAGCAGCGCCCATTGCAAGGAGTAACACAACAGGAACAAATCCTAATTTTGAAGACAAAATAAGCTGCACTGGTCGCCAGGCACCAAGAACAAAGGCAATACCACATGCTATACCCATCAGGATAGTATGCCGAAGACGAAGAGCAAGAGCAAATACGACCAGAATAATCCCACCAAGTAATGAGCCAAGGCCGAAAAGTAATGAAACAAAGAAGCCAGAAGCATCCTCAGAGCTGTAACAAAAAAAAATTAAGATAAAAGTGAGTTGGTTGATGGGAATACTAAAAGTTTTCAAGCCAATACTCAAAGCTGAAGCAACATTTCTGATCTTTCAAATTGTGCAATAAAACCAACCAACTTGAGCAATGAGATTTACTAGTATCATCCAAGTAATAAAACTGAGCGAGTAATGCCTACACACTTGAAAAGACCGCCAAATTTTACCAAATTCAACTAGATTAAAGGCTAGTTATTTGGATTAGATAGTACTCATTAAAATTTTGGCCTTCTAGCAAGCAGCAACTAGCATTTTGTAACCGAATACTGCATGGCTGATTAAAAATAACATACACTCACTTGTTGTCACGGTTGAAATTCTGAAAAAGGGTGCTTAGAGCTTCCATAAATGCTACCGAAAGCGTTGCAGCCGATGCAACTTGTGAAGCAGAGGCTTCCTGTATACCAAAGTATGAGAACGATATTATATATCTGAAAACAAAATACAGCAAATAGGTGTTGCCGAAATAGTTGAAGTCCCACAAATCCAGGGAAGTAATGAGACGATAAAAGAATGAACAAACTGCCAACCCTCTTCCAACATACTATATTGTTTCCGAATTCCAAGTCAAACTTACTGATTGGAAGGATAGCCAATCCTTTAGTATGGGGGAATACATAAGAGCACCTTTCACTTGTAAAAAGCACACACAGAAGAAGTTTTCATAAAGTATAAACAATGATTGTACCTTACGATCACACTAATGGGCAAATCATTTCCAAATGGAGACTTGGTATTGGGACCCCAGATTACTGCTATATATTTTTAAATTTGAAGGTTCGAATTAAAGATGCTATTGCTTACTTTACCATTTGTAAAATACAAAGGAAAAAAATTGAAGTAGTTGTATAAAATCAACTTTAATTCATTAAAGTACCATGCACAGTGATAGGAACAGAGGATCCAATTTTGAGAAAAATTAACAGCATGTTTACTTTGAAACAATGTTTTCTTCAACCAAAGAGAAAACGTTTTCTCAATCCAAACAAACCCTTAATAGACATACATTACCTTGAATGCATCAGGAAGCACTTCTGCAACAACCATCCAGATCATGCATCCAGCAGCGAACCCCGTACAAAATGGCAGTAATTTACTAAATGCATCAGCACAAATAAATGAAGGAACGGCTACAATTGGCTGCATTAACACATGCATGAGATGGTAAAAGGCAAAGACGAAAGACGTCAGAATCAAGTTTTCAAAATCTATAGCAGAATTGGAAACAACTATTTCCAACAGAATAAAGTTCCTTCTGCTGAATTTAACAAATAAAGCATACCGCCAAAGTTTTATACAGTATATTGTAGGCTATTTTTAGCAGTATAATATCCACTCATGCTATGTTATTGATTCCAGAACAGAAACTCTTCAAAATTGATGTCAAGACTAAGTTCATAATATTTTCCCCTTCGCAATGTAATAATGACTTAACCTCCAGATTAATATGTACCTGAGGTAAGGATGTAATAACGCTCCACAACATAGATTTCTGTGGAGAGACACCCCTTGATGCCAGCACCATGCTCACAGCCAATCCCTCTGGAATGTTATGCACAGCAATAGCCAAAGTTACCAATAAACCTTGAGAGAAACCCTTTGAGCCAGCAAAGGAGACCCCAACCCCAGATCCTTCCCCAAAAGAATGGAGAGTCATTATTCCAATTACAAGAACAACTTTAGTTGCATCAGCACCCTTTATATCCAACATGCTTACTTCCCCATATTGCTCAAGAAACTGAAATACAATAGGTTATGTGAGACACAATCCAGACCATGAAAACTATATAACAACAAAATAACCATCTTATCAAATCCATTAAAGTGCAAGGATCGCTTAAAATTGGTAATGATGCCTTCTAACAAGGCATGCAAACGTTTTCAGAATAGAAATTCCAAGAAACAAGAAAATTTCACGTCTGAGTTATTCCTACCCCGAGAAAACAGTAAAGGATGAGCCAGAGCAGAACATGATTCATACTACCTAAGAGTTTAGCCACTTAAATTGGTTTTTAGCAGTGGTACATTAACTACTAACACGTCTTGCACCATTAAGGCATTTCTTATGTATGAACCACACACAAGTGAGTAAAATAGGTAATCAAAATCAAAAATGGTTTACAAATTCACCATAACAAGGATCAAGAGAAATAAATGTTTGTCTAAAGAAGCAGCAGTTAAGAAAGATAGTGGTAGGGTAACTACCTTCTTACATAACCAAATAAAGATGCCACCAGCTAGAATCCCAATGACAACCCAATTTCCAGCACCATAATATTGACCTTCCTGTATGAGATCAAAGCTTGCAGCCAACATTACACCAGCTGCCATTCCATTGCACAACCCTGCCCATTGTGGATCAAGCTCCACAAAGAAGAAGGGCAGAGCCCCTAAACCAGTGGCAGCTGCCATTGCTAAGGTGAACAATGCAACCGTGGAAACCGAAACTCTACTACTGCCTCCACCTTTTTTGCCATTGATATCCTCTAACTTGAGGGAATTCTCCACACCGGTGCCAACAATTACCTTCTTATGAGGAGCAGCTCCGAACTCTTGCTCCAATTCAGCATTGGAACAACCAAAGGAAAGAAGAATTAACAGTAACATGAACAATGGAACAACCAACTTGGGCCGCGGATTAGGAGCCATGTTGTGTTGGAAAATGCCTGCCAACCACCCAGAGGCCCCAAATCGAATTTTGCACAAATTACTTGTCCATACCAAATAATTGAGGTGAAATAGAAAAATGCAGAAAGAATGAGGCAGATATTCACATTTATTGGATAAAAACTAAAAACCATGGGAATGGGCAATTCGTTGACATGAACTTCCCCAAACTTGATATCCTATGATCATATCAAATAACTATCTTCGAAAACAAAAACGAAAACAAAAAAGTTATCTGCGAAATCAAAATTGAAATATATAAATAATGTGTAATTGGTTATTGCTGTGTGGAAAACGGAGAATGACAACAAAACCAAAAGAAAACGACAAGACTCAATTCAAAACCCTAGTGCCTACAAATATCTCTTATCTCACTGTACTAATAATAATAGTTATTATTATTGTTGTTACTATTATTATTATTATTATATATTTTATATTATTATAAGAATATAGTTAACTATTTTTAATTAAACATATTCCGACACGTGTCTTGAGGAAAATTTTAAATATCTAAAAGTGAAATACTTTTTATTGAAATATATTTTCCTAGATTATTTACTATGTTTTGCGTGAATTGAGTGTTTTGTGTAAATATGTTCTAGGATGCCAAAAAAATTAGTAAATTACCAGTTATTGGTGTGGTGTTTAGCGGAACAGTGTAAATCGTCAGGAGATAGGCCAAAAAGTGAACTCTAGAGCAAAATCCGAGAGCTGGCGCTTAGCGACTAAAGTAGTCCCGCCAGGCGGTGTGTTGTAGAACTTGGTCTGGACCAAAATCCAGTGGGCTGATGCTCGACGCCACCAAGTGTTCTACCAGGCGGTCTGGAATGCGAGTTAGCCTAGTGACGTGGGTGTTGCGCTAGGTAATTTCGGGTGCAGAGTTGAATTGCGTGGAGGATTCTACACAGTTTTGGATGGAGGTCTTGAGACGATGCTTGACTGTGGGCCTAGTTACAAGTGTAGCTTGTATTGGGGTAACACGTGGCCACTCGAGGTTGTAGCTTGGTGGTTTCGAAGTGCAGTGGAGTGTGCAAGATCATGGCTCGTACGGATGGGTTCCGGAAGATTGTCCTCCTCAGTAGAAGCCGATAAGTTTGGTAGTCTTGGGACAAATACAGACTCTGATTCGTATTGGGGAACTCCACTTGGTGTTGCGGATTGTGGCTGTGACAAGATTATTCCTATGTGTGGACTATAGGTGGTGGCCTGTAGTCAGAGGGTCGAGTAAACACTCGTGGCAGCAAATATCAACCAAAAGTAACCATCAAAGGGTATAGAATCAGAAGGCATCCAGAGGAAGATGTGAATGTTTGGGTATGAGGTTTGGGTGTATTAGATGTGTACGCAGTTTAGGAAGATGACATCACTTATGTACGTAGTTTACCACGACGAGCCCTTATTTTAGTGAGAACAATGAAATAAAAAAACTTTCTTGTAGGGCACGCACGAGCCAGAACTGTTTCAAGGTGATGAAATCAGATAAATGAAAATGAAAATGATAACACCATGATGAAATGAGGAAGATGAGACATACAATCTTGCTTATTTTTCTTTGATAATTCTCTTGCCAACCAGAGAGGTAACATACGAGAAATGGAGAAAGAGAAAGAAAGAAAAAGAAAAGAAAACCTTTCAAAAATTATAAAAAAGAGAAAAAAAATAAGGTGAGAATAATTTTAATGAAATTTGTTTAAAAATGCCTTATACTTAAAATTCTAAAATTCCGTATAACTTTTACTAGAGAATATGGTTACCCGATAATAAACCGCAAAGAAAATTATATATTTTTGTAATATAATAATAACAAATAAATAAATAATGTCAAATATATTCACAAGAATAATTATAAAATAAATAAATAATTAAGATAATAAATGTCTCATTTCCTTTAATAATTATAATCACTAAAATAAGATTAAGAGTGTTTTTTCTCTTTTTCCTCCATTTTGTGACTCTTAATGTTCAACGTTTAAGTTCATTAATCACATTCATTTTAAAACTTTATTAATCCAAGGCTAGTTAAATCTACTTTTAAAAAGTGCTAGAAAAATTCTAAATAATGATAATAGTAGTAGTGGATCTTGACCAACATTGTTGAGGGAGTCAAAATAATACGTCCAAAATTTATACATTTTATTATTGTCACTAATACAATCAAAATGAATACATAATTAGTATAACGATAACTAAAAAATAAATAAAACTAAAAATGAATATATGGAAAAATTGAATTTGTCTTGTTTTCATCTTCATGGGTAGTTTTCCTTTTATCACTTTCAAAAAATGAATTTATTCTTTTATTCTTCATCAATATACCTATTTAAAAAAAAAAGACTAAAAAATAATTTGTCATAATCTAATAAAAAAACTGAGAGACGTAAATACCAAAAGAAAATTCAATGATAATCAAATCACACTTAAAATCCAGTTATAAAAAACACACATTACAATATGTTCATAAAATAAAAAATTAATATACAAGCTTATTAAATAAACTAGTGTAAACACAGGCGCTATCGCGCCTGTGTGTACGCATTTTTTGAATTATATTAAGAATTGATGATATTGTAATGTTATTAATTTAATAAACAAAATAAAAGTATATTTATAAAAAAT
>Ga0214543_1010110_pt1 | contig 14219 bp, 6 predicted proteins | sample CNSS2metaG_FD_160094 | JGI IMG/M metagenome (GOLD analysis project Ga0214543, IMG submission 160094) | Root nodule microbial communities from cowpea collected in UCLA plant growth center, Los Angeles, California, USA - CNSS2 | ecosystem: Host-associated > Plants > Roots > Nodule | place: USA...
CTTAATGACACAAGTTTTACAAAATTCAATTTAAATTTCTTTTATAAAAATGGATTCTGGATTTTGAACTTGATCCAAATATTTGGATTGGATTTAAATCTTGATCCAAATATTAGGATCTGGATTTAAAAAAAATCCAAACTACTTTTGCTAAAAATATGGATTTGGATCAAAAATCTAATCCAATTATTTGGATCTAAAATAGATGTGGATTGGATCATTAAAAATCCAATCCATGCCCACCCCTAATTACTGAAAAGTATTTTGAACATCATCATGGTGGTATTAGTTATAGTGCTCATGTCAATGTAAATTAGCTACTTCATTATTGTTTTAGTGTCAGGACTATTATGGAGTTACAACATAATAGTAACCAATCTGTAATGTTTTTGTAACTTGCAAAAGGGTTAGGGCATCCCAAATGTTCTATTATATTTATTTAATTTTTGTTGCTGATAAAAAAGAAAACTACATCAGGAAGGATTTAGTCTTCATATTTTGGTTAACTGCTTGGATGGAGGTGCACACTGGGGTCATTGCCTTTGTCTATCAACAATACTTATACGTACAGAGGCCTTATATACTGATGTATATAAACTGATGGCGTGCGGGTCGGCCAACTGGGTTGTTTCTCTTCGCCTATTCCATAATATCTACCACCACGAACAAATTTAAGGCAGAGAAACATGTACATCTACAAGTTTAGGAGGCATACACACTGATATTACTCCATGCTGCCGAATCTCCAAAGTTATTTCACGTGGATTTGGTTTTGTAACAATTTTTTGTTTGGTGGAGCTATGATGCCAACCTAGTGCATCAATGTGTGCAAAATGTTTTGTTAAAGGGTTAAAGCACCCCTCAAGTGCTCTCTTTAATTTAATTTTATTCTTTACTAATAAAAAAAACGATAACAAAAACAAAGTAATTAAAATAAATAACTTGGTAAAAACTTGACTAAACAACATGAAAAAAGAAAATTGTTAAATAAATTTCTAATGCACACTAATGCAATCCTGATACACACGTTCAGCATCCAAATTTCCAAATTTTTCATGTTTCTCTTTTTACCCTTGTTCAAATGTCTGCAACAACAAAAAAGAAACATCAATTAGAATCTTAAAAGAATGATGCCCAATAATCAAACCCATTTGAGATTCAGTGAGAGCATAAAGTGTTTAAAAGTGAGACTTTTTATATTCTTCGGACATCAATAGAGACATTGCCCCAGTGACAAAAATGGTGACCGTACGTACCTAAGTACCTTATTGGTAGTAATGACAATTAAAAAAAATGACCCACATTTTTTGACCATTGTACTCTCAATGACTATAAACGACTAACTTATTAATTATTTAGACTCCAACGGCTAGTTCATTAACCACTCACAACGACTAGTTTCTTACAACGACTAATTATTCATAATGGTTAACATATTTAAGTTTATTAAAACCCAACAACAACACCATAAGCAAGCGTCGGCTTCTGGTACACTTCTGGAGGATCCAAAACTCAACCGAAGAATGATTGAAAAATTAATGTATTTGTTTGTGACTATACCTAGTCTTTCTTATTCTGTACACATTTTGTCTTAGTTTATGCAGAAACCTTATAGTTATCAATAGAGTTAATAAAACACGTTGATAATACTTTTGAAAACACGTTCACAAATTATTTCGAAAGAGATAGCCAAACCAGTTTACTAATGAATGAATTTGGTGATCAGTAGTAAAAGTTCAAGCCAACATCATAGTATTATCAAAGTACACAAGCGCAAAAAAATTATTTAATTTCACCTAATATAGATTTCGGTCTTAAGAAAAATGAATTGGTCTGATATTTGCACAACAATATGTTTTTTTTATTTTAATATTTAGTATGGACAATGATATTTTGACTCTCATAATTTAATTTTTATTTTGTATTTCTTGACGTGACTTAATATTCAATATTGATTTTTTCAAAAGGAAAAAAATTGTGATACATTAATCGATATTCTACACTAAATTACATAAGGAAGTACAAAATAGAAGTCAAATTATGAGAGTTAAAATATGATTTTCCTATTTGGTATAAATTTTGATATTTTAAAGAAGGGTTAAATATGTTTTTGGTCCCTTAACTTTCAGTGAATTTTAGAATTAGTCTATTTCAAAACTTTGGACCAATTTAGTCCTCCATCTTTCGAAATATGTAGATTTAGTCTTTTTAATCAAATTTTGTTAGGTTTATTTGATGTTTCGTATTCAAAATTGTATTTGAGTTGTTCATATTGTTTGAGATATTTTTGCTTTAATATTAAATCAAATACTATTATGAAATGTCAAATAAACTTAACAAAATTTGATTAAAATGAATAAATACACGTATTTCGAAAAATGAATGACTAAATTGATCTAAAGTTTCGAAATGGACTAATTCCAAAATTCACTTAAAATTAAAAGACCAAAAACATATTTAACCATTTAAAGAATAGAAATCTATAATGATGCCGATGAGAATATCTCATTTAATTAACTTTTGTCACCTGCTTTGCTGTTCAAAAATCATATCAACAAAATATTACTGTCCACAGAATTTGATATATTCACACAGAGCACATATAATATACACATGGTCAAATGACCTTTATTTATCAATAATCTTGACTGTCATTGTAAAATGTAATGGTCAAGATTTGCTATTATTGCAAAACATATGTAGCCGAAGTGAAAAACAAAAACATGTCTCTTTAATGTTGTTGCAGAAACACACGTGATGGCATAAATGGCCTGCTATAACTCTTCCCTCAATTAATCAAGAAACAACCTGATACGATTCGTAATCTTCATTCGACATATATGGCACTTGCGAATTTTTGATCCACACTCCAAACATGTCTGCATTTGAACCATTTGCCAACCATCATTGCATGTAAATAAAACATGGAAAAATGGTAGTGTTTTTCTGAGTTTACCATGTGTCCACAACCAAAGGCCATGTTCTTCTCATTGGTTAGGCAAATCGAACAACCCTACATAATCAGTTCACAAATAACTTCACTTCTCTTCAGTAAGCTTCTTCCATGACACAATGTTTCTTATCAGAAAAATATATTATATTAAATTGTTACGAGAAGTACCATGAAATAAGTTACAAGGTGGTGAATAATTCTTGTACGAAGAAGGTGGTATATATGAAGAAAACAAATTCTATTGTTATTGTAAATTCAATTTCTTTCTCTAATTACCCGTCTTGTAGAGGATAGGTTTCTGCTTAAACTAATTGGCTGCGACACCTGTATAAACAAGAAATTTAAAACCTCTAAATATCACATCATCGAAGAGATATAATATCAATAAGATCTGAGATCAACCATATAAGGTATTGACACTACTCTTAATCCAAAACCTTAAGATAATGAATTTATGGATCTTCGTCTTTATATGATGTTTCACTTTCTCATTTCTATTTAATGTGGGACTTAGACTCACACTTAAATTCTCAACAAAAAATAACACAGAAACATATACCTCAGCACCAGCAACATTGGGTTTAACAGTTGCAATTTCAGTGGAAGCATAGACTAACTTCTGCCTTGTGTCTTCTGTTACTCTCACAGGAAATTTAGTCTTCTCAAACTCTAGTGTAAGCTTTTTGACATTCTTCTTTTCTTCTTGTAACTCTATCTTAAACTTTGCACATTCCTTCTGCAGATTTACAATTGCAAAGAACCTTAGAATAATTACACTCTAATTTTCCTTCAAACAATTAATTAGTACTATGAAGATTACCTGCAGCATATGTATATATTCTTCTTGTTTTTTCCTCTCTTTAACTCCACTTTCCACTGCAATCTGCAAGCAGTGTACCCTTTGAGATAAACCGTTAACCATTTGAGTGGCTTGCTTCTCAGCATTTGACATCAATTCATTCTCATGCTTCAAAATGAAAAGCTGAAAATGGAGAAAAAATAAATGATGAAATCATCAAAATTTTACTGCAAATTGCACAACCCCACTTCAAATTTGGATTCTCATGATGTATTCACCTGGTGTTCATTTTCTTTCCTGAAGCTGTAAAGTCTATCTATAGAATTCCTTGTTCTCACTTCCCATTCGTCACGCTCTGATCGTAACCATTTGTTCTCTTCTCTGACAAAAACCATAAAACATTTTTCATCAGTTTATCAGTTTCACTAACCATGTTGAATTCAAATGTACAACTTTGAACTAAGACAAAAATATAAGAGTCAACAAAATGAAATTCCTGTCCAACTTCTTTCTACAATTCTATTAAGAAAAAATATTGGAAGTATAAAAAAGGGTGAAAACGATAATTGAGATTTCATATAACTACTGCTACAACTGTACTTGATCTTTTTCAATTCTTCTTTTAGGCTTCTCAATTGTTCTTCAACCTCCTTCTGGGGATTCTTGGTTGCTTCCTGCATTACAATGGAAGATGTGAGATCACAAAATAATCATTTTACTTTTCACACATTAAAGTTCAATTGCTAATCATACCTGAGACAAAGAAGTTGGAATCAGGGCCCTAGAACTCGTGTTTCCTGCTGCAAATATCAATCAAACAATGACATAATACACACTTGTTGGAAATAGTCCAAGTATGAGTCAAAAAAAGTCTCACATCAGATAAAATAGACAAAGTTAAACATTATATAAGAATAAAGACTCATAACACCATTGTCTTAAGGTTTTGGTGTAAAAGTGGTGTCAAATGCTTTATATGTGTAAGACCAATATCATATATATGCCGACCACAATCTTTCAATAACCATAACACAAAAAAAGTGTCACTGAAGTGACTGACCACATAACACCATTGCCTTAAAGTTTTGGAGTTAAGGTGATTTCAAAATGTCATATATATAGAACCACAATCTCTCAATAACCATATCATATACATAAAATATATATATATATATATATATATATATATATATATATATATATATATATATATATATATCCCAACAACACCTGGCTATAATCCTGGTTAAGTTTTTCAGATGAATTAACAGAAAATTGGAATGGAACCAAATCAAATGAATAATATGTTAGAGACCTGAGTAAAACTCCAAGCAAAGAGGACTAGATGAATGGACATCATCTTCCACTTCATATGAATTCGCATGATTTACAACCTGTGAAGAGAAAACTATAATTATAAACTTTAACATTCTTAACTTAGATATTAATTATATTTTCATAATTTGACAGATGTGGAATGGAATGTTTGTACCTTTAAAATGAACAAATTCAGTTTTCTAATTGGTTTCTAGGATTTGATGAGAATCAAATAATTATTAATTAGCAATTCTTTCTTGAATGATTGACCTAGCTACCTGATTTGAATTTTCCATCTCAACAAGACATTGAAGTTTATGCCCTGATCTCCAATCGAAATGTTGGCATGTTCTTGAGCTGAAAAAGATAACAGTAAAAATGTTGAAGCTGTAAACAAAATAACCCAGTAAATCTTTTAGAGAAAAGAAGTTATGTATCATAAATTTATTGAATTTTCGAATCAAAGTCAAACTACTCAAGATGATTTCACACACATCATCAATTGTTCGAATACGATGGTTGCTAATATTCAATAAAACAAATGGTGAATCATGTTGACCAAAGCTAGGTCATATATTAAAAACTAAACCACAAACTGAAGTAAACTACAAATAGTGCCAACATGTTGGCATTTGAGTGGATGACATGACTTAGGATAAAGAAGTTGAATAATAAAATAATTTGTATGTGTGTGTATTAATTTAGAATATAGAATGAGTGAGAAAATGCTTCGATCTCAAATTCACGGACATTATTAAAAAATTTCATAGAAATTTTCTTCTAAATTTGTTAAAATAATTTGTAAGAAAAGACCTTTTCCTTTTATTTTTTCTAAGAAGTTTAATTGGTTGGTAATTCCTTCGTGGAAAATTATTTCCTACAAAATTATAAAATTCGTAAGTATTTCTTACAAAATTTGTTGCAAAAAATGTTTTATACAAAATATTTTACAAAAAAATTGGCAGCAATTTTCTGCAAATTTTTTTCATAACAAAATTTGTAAGTATTTCTTGAAAAAGAAATTTCAAAGAAAAATTGACATGAAATATGAATTTTTTTTAGTAGTGAGAAATTGTATCGTTAGAGTTTTTTTTTAAGAAAAAATCATAATATCCAAGGTAAAAAAAAGTAATTAAATTATTTTTAATCTAAACTCTTAACATTTACCACTTTTGAGTGTACTGAAATAATATAGTAAATTTATTTTAAAAAGTATCTCATTAGTTTTGAAAAAATAATAATATCTAAATAAGTATTAAGAATTTTTTTTTTTTGTTTTATTTACACGAATTGTTAGGTTGTGGTGTTTTTAAAATATGTCATCATTTAATTTTAAAAAAATCCAAAAGAGAAGGATAATTAGCATACTTTGATAATATAAAAGTGTTTACATTTTATCTAATTGCATATTCTCATGTATCACAAATTACTTTTCCTTTTATAATAAGTATTTAAATTTATATATAAAATGATTTTAATTTGATTAAAAATGTAAGAAAAAAAGGTAGTTGATTTATATGCAACTTTTTTATACTAACACATAACAAATAAATTAAAAAGAAAAAGACTCATGAAAATCTTTGAAGAAATTCTTTGACATGACATCTTTGTTCATGTATTTGGATTGTTGTTACAACTTGTTTAGTGTTTGCATTTAAAATATCTTCATTTTGACGTTTTCATATTCATATATATATGGTAAATTGTGTAAGAGTCAAGTGTTTTGGAATAATAGTTTGCATTATTTCTAGAACAAGAAAATGTCTAATGTTGCAATTACTCATAAACAGAGATTTCTTTTTATCAATTTGACATGGTTAGAGTTATTTTTAGGAAAGTCAAATATCGAAATACACCTAATTTAGATGATTAATTAAAGATGTGTTAACTTTAGAATTATATTATGATAAATGAAGATACAAATTTACAAACTTCGTAACATTGATATTACCTTAATTAAGACTGATTAATTAACGATGTGATGTGAGAAAGAGTGAATGTTTTTTCATAGATTTAAAAATGATCCTTTATACTGATTAAATCTCATTACTGTTTTTATTTTATTTTTTATCAAAACTTGAATTTTAATACCAAGTTACATTAATAAAAAGATTTATGAAAATGATATCTAATGTTTACTATAATACTGTAAGAGTCAAATTTCATTATTATGTTTATTAATATTCTTTTCAATAGCTATCTCGACGATGAACAAACTCAATTAAGTATAATTTTAACAAATGACGCGTAAACACAAAAATTGTATATATAAACAATGAAATAATATATATATATATATATATATATATATATTAATTCAAAAAGTTAGGAATAATTTGGAACCAAATTTATAATTTGATTTGAAAAACCATAAACCAATTTTATGTTAAAAAGGTACGAGTTATAAGTTTTCAATTGTTAAACAATAAGGGATTTAAAATAACCAAATACAAGTGGAAAAATAAGCTTCTTCCTAAAACAAAAATTGACTTTTACATTACTATTTTACTCGTTTAACAACTTAGTCAAAATCCTTGACTTTAGATTTTTGTGTTATCATTTAAGAAAATAATTATAAAGAATCAACTTTTCTAACTAACCTTACACTTTAGCAATAAGTTCCAAAATCATAGCAGTAATAGTAATTTTTAATTAAAGAATAATTCAATCGAATATTTTATCTTTTATGTAACATTGAAAAAAAAATATGAGTACATGATTATTTTAGGAGATCAACATAGATACACTATATCTCACTTCTTCTTTTTCCTGTTCTCTAGTGGGAATTGAAAATTTCACCCCATGATATAATTCTTTAATTAATTCAAAGACTTAACATGTAAATTAAAATAAAATTTCAATTATAAAAGTAACACATAGGATAATCTATCTAAATTCTTTTATTATTATTTTACACAACTTTCTTTACACTTGTGAGTTTCCAAACTAACTTGCACTAAAAATATATATTAAGACTTGGTGTTAAAACATTTGTTAAATAACATTGAAATGTGGCATGAATATTATATATATTTGTGTAGAAAAGAAAGATATGCATCATATATTAAACTCATTGAGGAATGAAACATTAAATTAAAAAAAAAAAAAAAAAACATGAGAACAAAGCATTGACTTGAGATGTTTTGGTTAGGTTGACTTTAGAGTAGGGTTAGAGAATAAGAAACTTACCAATATTTTATGGCTTTGCATCTTGAACACACTTTAGAACTTGGATTTCCACACACTGCACACCCTTCATTATTATTCACAATGCCATTATTTCCACACATCAATGATCTTTCATCACTGTTTTCTCCTCCTTCAATACAGTAAACATCTTCTTCTTCATATATTCTCTCTTCAACTTCATTTGATGAGTGTTTTTCCTGCTCATAGTTAAAATCTCAAGCACTCAGAATATGACATGTTATTGGTCAAAATCATATTGGAACAAAAATCTCAGATTTTTGAGATCTGACATGGTTGAAAGAGAGACTCCACTGAATATGTTTGACCAGGTTTTTCTGAATACATATACTTTGTACTTGTAACATGGTTATCTAAGAATTATACAAAAATAATTACAGCATGACAACATATTTATAATTTCATAATCAAACCAATCATTCCCCTCCAATATTTTTTTGGTAGGGTTTCTTTAGATTCACTCCACAACTTCTGATATTTTCTTTATAATTTCTATATCATACAGCAAGCATCAAGAGGAAATTGATGTCAACTTGAACATATATATATATATATATATATGATAACATGGACTGAAAATAATTAAGCAGAAGCACCATGATAAGACATTCATGAGAAGGTGATTCTTGTTGATCTTCTGACCCTTCAATCTCAACACATTCATATCTATGGAAAAGCCTCCAGTGCTTAAAATTGCATGTTTTTGAGCTGATAACAACAACAAAACAATGAAATCCATCAAAACCAATCAAAATATTGAAACTTATATCTATCTATCTATATATATATATATATATATATAGAAACAAATGAAAAATAATTGAGTTAGTGTAAGGGAATGGAACACAATATGGTGGGAGTTGAATAACGATTCAATGGTTTCGATATTTTGTGCTGAATCTTATCACAAAGCTGCAACAGAACTTTCTGCCGACAAATGCTACTAAGTGTTGTATTGTTTTTTATTTTTTTTTTCAGCTTTCTGAGGTGTATCAGATGGAAAACTGATTCTGCTGGTGGCTTTGTGATTGAACAAATGTTTGCAACAGTGTGTTTTGTAATTGAATGAATGTAAAAAGCAGAAAGCAAAAAAGGGTGAACGAAAAATTGAGGGTTTATTATTACCAATATATGGCAGTTTTGCAGCGTGAGCATGTTGAAACTGTGGTGTTGCTTATTAATCTGGCACAGAAGGAGCAAGCACTGTGTTCAGAGAATATGTAGTTGTTTCTGTCATCACTGATCTGCACATGTTCTTTCAAATCATTCTCCTCACTGGAACTGTTGTTATTGGATAACTTGTTTTCTAGCCAGAAAAGCAACCCTAGGAAGGGTAATATCACCAACACTATGATCATAAGAACACAATTTTGAGTCAAGGTTACCCCATAAACATTCATCACGAATGTTTTATTTTCCACTGTTGGATTATCTGCAAGAGTTTAAATGATGATTATATATAGTTCTTCAGCATATCTGAATATATAGTATTAAATTATTTATTTATTAATATCGATATTGTCAGACATTAAGTTCATGGAAATTCCTTGTCTTCTTCCGTGATAGTTGCTATTATTATTTAAAGGGAAACTTAATAATAAAAAAATAGTTGAAGGGTGATTAGAGGAGAACCGGTCAATAGAAAATATTGAAAGCAATAACTATGGCAATGTTAACCGTTGACCTAACTCATGTTTTGTTAATACTCTCAATAGGTGCCTCTTATGAGGATGATTAGGGGTGATTCATTAAAATAAATTATTTTAATATGATTTTTGAAGTACAATGGTGGAATAGTTTCTGAATTATGTCAATTTTGCATCTAAAATAAAATAACGAAACAATTCCTATATATAATTATGTTAAGTAAACTCGTCCTTGGATTATATATCTAATTTCGTCCTAATTTTAATGGGAAGGTTTTTTATTATTTGCACTGGATGATGTTTGATTTTTCAAATTGAATATTTTTGGTCTTCGTCTATACATTAATACAGTGAAAGTTTTTTTTTATGTTAGTTATTTTGGGACTTTTATCTCCGTCTTAAGTGTGATGTTATTTTAGAACACGTAAATTTATGTTACATGAAAAATATACGACATAAATCCATTAATTTACGTTGGACTACTAAGTTTGGTTTAAAATAGTCTATTACTAATAAAAAAAATTACAATGAAATGAATATTTTGGAGTTAATTTCAATTTAATGTGTTATATATATCAAATGAAAATTTTTTACAAAGTTTAATAGTTGGTGAATAAAAAAATCAAACTTAGGATAAATATTGGGTCGTGCATGAAGAAGATTGAGTTCTACAAATTGAAAAGGTAAGATACTTAGAATATGGATACCATTAAACTTGTTCAACTTAATCTTTTTCGTAAGTGACCCAACTTTTGTCCTAAATTTAACTGTTGTGTCACTAATTCTTCTTCAACTTTATCAAAAATTCTTTATTTGATATGCAACCCCCCAAACCGGAACAAATTAAGAAATATTCATTTCATTATAACTTTATTTATTGGTGGTAGAAATGAACAAGGTGAGAATCGATATTCAATTTTTATTTATTATTTTCAAACTTTTACATGATAATATTTAATTCTCAATCTCAAGTATCTAATGTATACCTTTTTATGTTTGAATCTCACAAAATAACACTTTTTTTTTGTATTTTTTTTCATTTTAAAAATTTAATTAATGTTTAAAATAATAAAAAGTAAATACAGGTGCAGGTTAAAGTATAATCATAAAAATAAATTGGGTTTAATATATTTTGTCCCAAATTTTAACTCAAGATGTGTTATATTGTGTTTAGGGATGTCAACGGGGCGGGTAGGGTACGGGTAGTAGCTCCCCCGTACCCTACCCGTTGGATAAATATTCGCCCCGTACCCATACCCATATCTGTCGGGTATCCATTATGCGGGTACCCGTCTATTTTTTTTATATCCGCGGGTATCCACGGGTACCCGCAGGTATTTACAAAATTATTTAAAAAATTAATATTTAATCATAAATTCAAATAAAATAAAATACATCACTGTCATCAATTTTAAATAAAGTTCAAACAAACTCAAGTCCATACAAGTCCAAATAATTATAAAAATAAATATAAAATGACGGTTCAACACAATTAATTAGTGTTTTGATCAACAAGTCCGTCCACTTTCTACGATTGATTCCTGAAAAATAATCAAATAATAAACCCCAAATGCCACGTGTCAAGTATTCTTATTTTGATTCCATCATTTGACAACAAGCATACCATAAACGTCATTGTCTATATAGGGTTTGATGTATATGCCCAATTTCAAAGAAGGGAAAGAGAAGAATGTCAAGGGATGTACTTGGAAGAAGACAAAGTACCAATATTTGAAGCCGAAAGAATGGAGACAAAAAAAAAATGTGCAGCTTAGAAAATATTAGATCAGAATGATTTTTACTAATATATATATATATATATATATATATATATATATATGTATATATATATATATATATATATATGTATGTATATAAGTGATCCATCTAGGATCTATGATCCATATGGGGTACGAATTATTCATCCAACATATCATGCGTCTCAATATCAATTATCTATCTATCCAAATCATATATAATTCCATCTTACTTCTTATTCATCATACCATCAACATAACACTATAAAAGTGTTAAGCAACATCACAACAAACACAACAACACCATCTCAACATATATTATCGCTTGAGTGACCTTCTCACGCTTGAGAGACCCCATTATCATATATAAGATAAAATTCATTTTGCTTGAGCGATACACCTATTGGTTGAGTGAAATGCAACTCGGGAGAAATAACTTTGTTGGTCCCTCCTTGCTTTAGTGAGAACCTTGTAACTTGAGCATTGATTACTTAAGCATTACAACTAACCTTGAAATGGATCCACTTATTAGAAATAAATTCAATAAACTTTAGAGGGTTCTTCCATTTCCTTTCAACATTTGAACTACCTCCACAGCTTGACTACCAAGTTAAGTTGACTCGGGCCAAAGGTTAAGTCGAGTCGGTCCAAGCTGAAGATCAAGTCAAGTTGGCATAAGCTGAAGGTTGTCGCGTGTCTGCTCATATCAAAGGTCAAGACGAGTTAATCTAGGCCTTACCCTAGTCTCAAGTCAATCAAATTGTGGCAGGTCGAGGAATTGAGTTAGGTTGGCCAAGTATGAAGGTTAAGCATAATTGACTCAGGTCAAAGGTTGAGCATAATTAGGCTGGGTTGAAGGTCAAGCTGAGTCAGCCTGAACTAAAGGTCAACTTGAGTCAGCCTAAGCTAGAAGTTGTCCTGAGTTGGTTATATCTAAAGGCCTAACTGAGTGGTTTGAATGTAAGGGTAGGCTCATTTAGCTAAGTGGATAAAATAGTGTGGCCTAAATGATTTCTACTATTGTATGTGCTTAGCTAGTGTCAAAGAGAAATCATAGCCTTAACCTTTTCTTGATTTTAGGCAAGGAAAGACTTGGTATTAAAGTGTGTCCATTAGTGACCCACCTCTTTTTTCTTGAGAACCTACTTGGTGTGCACAATATTCCATATTAAGCTCGGACAAAAATACACTAGCCTTAAAAAGAAGAAAAGATAATCGATAATAAAATGAGACAAACTGGAAGAAATCCTCAAGGTATAATACTCCATTATTTTCATTCCATTAAATTTCTTAGCCTTAGTACCCTTTATCCTACCCTTATCCCTAGCCTTGTTAAAAGCCAAATAAAAACTTTGTTGATCTACTAAGGTATGTATGTGTTCTAATGGTGGGAAATTAAAAACCTTTCAATCTTATGATAAAGGCTTTTGTGATGAAGTGATGATGAATGAAAATTTCAACCTAACAATTGAGAGATTTGAGTGAAACACTTGACATTTGAGGAAGTTCCCTTAAGTTTATTAAACCATGAGATGTACTTGACCATGGTGATACTTTGAGTTATGCTTTTGAGCTTTTTTTTTCCTTTCACTTTTTTTCCTTTGATGAGGTCTCTAACATTTGATACAACAACCATAATTGCATTACATGCATGCATACTTTTCTTTCTTTTATCTTTTGCTTGGAAGTGAAAAAGAACAAAAGTGGGAAGTATTTGATGTATGTCATTCTACTACTTATTTCTCGATCTAAGAACATTTTCTAAGCTAATTATTATCTTTATGTATAATGTAGTTAAAATGTTCTAGTAAAACATAACATAATTCAATTTTACTAAATTTATTGCATTTTGCATAATTTTAGCATCAAAGTATACATTCATCCATCCATATTGCATTTTTTTTCTTTTAGGAGAAAGGTAATCTAGGATTATTTAATGTGGGCCAAATTGATGGAAATCAAGGCCTAATCATTTGCAGCCTAACTTCACTCTTCTAGGATGCCCAAGTTAGAGAAGACTATATCTTTCACCAAGAGAATGAGGCCTAGGGATGTCAACGGGGCGGGTAAGGTACGGGTAGTAGCTCCCCCGTACCCTACCCGTTGGATAAATATTCGCCCCGTACCCATATCCATATCCGTCGGGTATCCATTATGCGGGTACCCGTCTATTTTTTTTATATTCGCGGGTATCCACGGGTACACGCGGGTATTTACAAAATTATTTAAAAAAATTAATATTTAATAATAAATTCAAATAAAATAAAATACATCACTGTCATCAATTTTAAATAAAGTTCAAACAAACTCAAGTCCATACAAGTCCAAATAATTATAAAAATAAATATAAAATGACGGTTCAACACAATGAAAATTCTTTAATTAGTGTTTTGATCAACAAGTCCACTTTCTCCGATTGATTCCTGAAAAATAATCAAATAATAAACCCCAAATGCCACGTGTCAAGTATTCTTATTTTGATTCCATCATTTGACAACAAGCATACCATAAACGTCATTGTCTATATAGGGTTTGATGTA
>Ga0214543_1010114_pt1 | contig 14212 bp, 4 predicted proteins | sample CNSS2metaG_FD_160094 | JGI IMG/M metagenome (GOLD analysis project Ga0214543, IMG submission 160094) | Root nodule microbial communities from cowpea collected in UCLA plant growth center, Los Angeles, California, USA - CNSS2 | ecosystem: Host-associated > Plants > Roots > Nodule | place: USA...
TTACATCATGATAAAATATATTTTTTAATGTTTAAAATGCATTTAGATAAAATATGAAACATTAGTAAAAATATAAGATTTTCTAATTGTTTTATTTAAAATAAATAATACAGTTTATTAAAAAAAAAGGATGTTACAAAATACATATAATTGATCAAGATCATCATAATTTTATTCAGTTCTAATAACATCAATATGAGTGTCTTTTGTCATCTCACATCAATAACTCGACCTCTACCGCCTATGGGTAGTTTTAGACAAGTTTCCTTTGAGGTGGATACCTGAATGCCAAGTATAGCTCGTAATAATCTATCTTCGGGGGGAATACGAGGATTCTTTTGCCATTTGAGGTGTTAATTTCCCCACTAAAACATCGCCCGTTTCGACCCACGATCCGAGAATCACAATTCCATTTTTGTCTAAATTTCGGAGTAATTTGGCTTCTAGATGTGGAATTTTATTAGTGATTCTTTCAGAACCATAGCTTGTCATATGAGTCTGAATTTCATATTTCCGTATGTGAAAAGAAAATGAAGAATTTATAGAAGTGAATGAAATATAGTTTTTTTTTTATCGTCATTGTTAGTTGTTAGCTTTTGTTAGTCCCTCCCTTCTAAACCCCACTAAAGAAACTTTATTCTCCAAATTGTTAACAGGAGGGATCGAACCCACGACCTTCCCCTCCCTTCCCTTCCTTTTAACCATTAGACCATATTATCACTACTTCAAGGAAATATAGTTATACCAATCTTAATCTCTTGCATATTTCATTTTGCTAATGCCTATAAAGGAATGGGGGAAAGAAAGGTTTTCTTTACTCATGCATTATGTTCACCAACTCCTTACATATGGAAACATAATAACAACAAACATAAAAAAAAGGTTAGTCATCATAAAAGGCTTTGCATATGAAGATGCTTGAAGATTTTCATGATGAGGAATTAATCATTGTATTCTATTTGTAGAATTTCATGATTGAATGTGTGTGCTTTATACACATAGAAAAGGTTTGATTTATGTTTAAGAGGCACAAGTTGCAACAATCTTTACAAATCGTTTAATGGTTTTTGGAAAACTATTTAAAGAGGTTTCATAAAAAGAATTTAATCGTTAATCTCACTTTAATCACTTCCATAAGTTATAAGTTAGAGTCTCACCTACTACATGATAATAAACAAATACACAATGATAAACAAAATGATGTATCCATTTCCTGTTCACGTCTTCATATTCATCTTCTTCCAATCTTCATTATATTTATCTACTAGTTTAACACCTTGTTTCCCAATAGGATCATAAAAGTTTTTACAAAAATAACAAATCTTCAATGTGGGATTTCCATATTGAATAATTTGTAGAATCCAATTTAATCATGGTTTTAAACCATCACTATCTCACATCTTCAGAGCAAAAACCAAAGCTCTTAATTGGAGCTCTAATATCAGTTGTTGGGAAGATAACAAAAAATAACAAATAAGAAGTGGAACAAAAACCCATACATATTATTCTCTATATGAATATGCAAAACAGTGGCATGCACAAAACAAAAAAGAGAGAAATCAATAGGTACCAAAACTTTTAAAATGGGAAAACCTCAAGAAAAAACAACAAGACCAAGTCCAATAAAATCTTCTACGAATAATAATTAATGGCTACACCACAAGTTCTCTTGAAACTTCCATGCATCAATAAAAAATATTCTTTTCACCAGCAAGGTAGATAACAACACAAGAAAACCCCAATAGATACTTAACTAAACAAAATAGGGAACTCCAATATATGAGATGTGCAATAAAATATTTTCTCTGATGTTGTGTTCTTTTGCACAGATTTATTATGCAAAGGAATTAAGAAGCAATGATTAGAGTGTATTAATCGTGTTTGTTTGGGTGTGAGAGGAGGAGTTTGGGAGCGATGAACAACGAGATTGCTCCGAAATCCCATCCCGCTATATGTGTGGTGATTTGTGGGTGACCAACAACCATTTATCAAATTATCCTCCGATCAATTCACGTTTCATGCACGTGCTACCACAATGATGTGCAGAACCCATACCAGTAAATGGAGGAATGGTTGTTGGTGTTGTGCAGGTCCATAATGACAAAGATGAACAAGACAAAGCACTAGAATCAAATATGGAACATGTTGGAACGATTCTCAAATATTGTAGAAGGAGTGGAATAGTTATGGAGAGAGAAGGAACCAATTCCACATTCGAGTTTGGTTATGTTGGGAACAATTCCCTTCATGGATCGATTCCATGCTTGTGCCATGTGGTTGGGAACGATTCCCTCCATCATGGATCTAATTCCATGCTTCTGTCATGGGCTTTGGAACGATTCCCTTCATTTTGATCTAATTTCATGCAATTTTTTTAACTTATAAAATTACTATTAAAACGAAAATGAATCCCCCATGTAAATAAATTATTTGCCACCAAAATATTGAATATGTAAATATTTAATTTATTTTCATACCAAATATATTGTATTCTTTATTTTTTTAAATAATATTATTTTAAAATTCATTCATTCAATAAAACTTAAAAAATTATTCTAATTCATTTAAATATACTTTTATATTACTTTTAACATCAAAGATAATTTGGTAATCTTACTTTTATATCTATGAAAACTTTTTTTTAATCTATCACATCAATAAAATCACTCACAAACGTTCACAAACTTCCAAATCCACCTAATCTCTTCTTCTCCCTCTTTCTCGAATCAATCCTTAAAAAAGAACAGACCTTAAGCTTGTTTCTTTGCACACAAGTTGCTTTCTTGTTGTTTTTCACTCTTTGGTAGTTTCTTTTCTTTTCTCACCAAAGATATTCACAACTTCTGTCTTTTCATCTACCACTTTTATTTTCCTCCTAAAAACTGATGCCCATAAAGAGTTACATTATTTTTAAATTGTATAACCGTCTAGAAACCCTAAATAAAAATACCTCTCTTTTTTTTCTTCACTAAGTCGGTGTGATCCAATAAATTGCTAGCCCACCTTACACTTTTTAACTCCACAACAAGAAAAACCATTGTATTTACGAAGATTTTGAATTGCAGTCACTTACAAATTACTACATGTAAGTTTGCATCGGATTAAGTAACATAGATTATGATCCACGGCTACTTTAAATAAATTTTCAGATTTTAATGTGGTTGATGCACTTTGGAATCACAATCTCATTCAATTGTCTGTGTAGCACATTGTTAAGCATTTAGTAGTTTAAGCATGTTTTTTGTAGTACAATATTATTTTATGGAGTGAAATTTACATGAAGCTGAGTCACTAAACAAGGTCAGATACACTCTGTATCCAAGTATAGAGATTTCATCAAATAAAAAATAAATTGTAGTTGGCATATCTCTTTATATCTCCACTTAATCATTATGAGTTTTGTTCAATTTCATGAAAGGCGCAGATTTTTGAGCGCCAACAGCTTTTCATTGGCAAGGATTGTTTACAATTACAAGAACATTGTCAAAACCTAGCCCCTACTTAAATTGGAATAGTTAGTTTTGGATTGTATTCAGTGTTGTAGTTACAATTTCGTTATCATCCTTCCTGTTGTTAAAGTTGTGGACAAATGCGACTTCAAATGTGGTCAAAAAACTTAAACCAACCAATTTTAAAATCATAAAATTTCCGGCAAAATTATGGTGTTAGAATTCCTTACAGAATCTCAAATATATTCATTGTTATTTCTGTTCTTGAATAGAGCCAACAACTTAATGAGAAGTGTTTTTGCATGTGGCTACTTCTAGTCTTAACAAGGTTCGCACCTCAAGTACAAATCTTCCTCCAATTTGTCTGGTAAAAGATGTAAATCTTTTCTTATAATTTCTTTTTACGAAGACGGTAAACTTTTTATACATTTTTTTTATGAAAATTACAAAGATTCTCGTACAATTCTTTTGGACAAAATTACAAATCTTCTAATATCCTGACATATAAAATAGACTTATTGAGTTGCTCGATATTAAAATTTGGTAAATACCTACATAATAAGAACCAACCGGAGGTGCTGTTAATATTGTTGTCTGCATAGTATACAATGCCATATGAATGAAATTAAGAAGGTAATGACAACTCTAGTTGCAACTATTCATCATGCCGGCCAATATTTGACAAGAAATTTGAAAAAGGTGCAATCAGTACTAAAATATTTTTTAATGTATGATAAACTAATCATGCCAACTACAAACAAATGGTCATTGAACTATCAGCCACAAGGACCAGTTCCATTTCTTTTATACTGAAATTAGAAACTATTTTATTCATAAACCACTTAATTTTCACTCCACCCTCTTCAGCAACAAAGCTCATGATCTCGCATAAACTCTTCCATCATCTCAATTATTCTGCCCAAATGAAAAGACTTTCTACATGGATAGCATTTGCCACATTCCTTTTCCTCCTAAACACGACCACTTGTGTAGAGTACGAGGTGAAGAGAACACTGATACAATTTCTGGCACAAGTCTCGGGTAAAGATGGCCAACAGAACTCCACTTTGTTATGGAAACAAGACGCTGATCCCTGCAATGGCCCCTGGCAAGGTGTACACTGTGATCCTCAAAACATGTCCATAAAAAAGTTGCTACTTGACAACCTCAATTTCTCAGGAACACTTGATCTTGCTATGCTTTGCAACTTGCAGCCCCTGGCTGCATCTCTCACATATCTTACCCTTGATGGCAACAAAATTAGTGGGGTGATAGCCTCTGAGGTTGGAAATTGTAAACAACTCACTCGCCTGCATCTAAGTGGAAACCAACTTGCTGGACACCTTCCTAGTTCACTTGCTATGCTGAACAATTTGAAGAGATTGGACATTTCAAATAACCAGTTTTCAGGATATTTACCAGACTTGCCTAGAATCTCAGGGCTGAGCGTGTTCCTTGCACACAACAATTACCTCGGAGGAACTATACCTGCTTTTGAGTTCTCTAATTTTGACCAATTCAATGTCTCCTTCAACAATTTCCATGGCCATATTCCAAACGTGCATGGCTATTTCTCTGCTGAAAGCTTTCTTGGTAATCCTGAACTGTGTGGTGATCCACTACCAAAGAATTGCTCTGATCAGCATATGCCTATTACTGAGGCTCCGACATCAGAAAAACCAAAGGGTGCTTCTAAGGAGCAGATTCTTATGTACTCAGGGTATGCTGCATTGGGTGTCATCATTGTCCTTTTCGTAGTCTTAAAGCTGTGTAGAAGAAAGAAGGGAGAGAAAAAAGTTGAAGCATTGAATAATAGGGTAGGGGGTGGTGGTGGTGGTGTTGAAAAGCCGAGAAATGTTTCAAGTGAATACAAAAGTGAGGTAAGTAGATCTGAGTTTTCAGTCCCTTCTGAAAGTGGGGTGGTTTCACAATCACTGGTGGTTCTTTCGAGCCATGCGGCAATGGAACTGAGATTGGAGGAGTTGTTGGGAGCACCTGCAGAACTGATTGGAAGAGGAAAAAATGGAAGTCTTTATAAGGTGATGCTTGACAATGGGATAATGGTAGTTGTGAAAAGGATCAAGGATTGGACTATTTCAAGCCACGATTTCAAACAGAGAATGCGAATACTGAGCCAAGCAAAGCACCCTCATGTTCTGCCACCACTTGCTTTCTATTGTTCTAGACAAGAGAAGCTTTTGGTGTATGAATATCAGCAGAATGGCAGTTTATTCAAGCTCCTACATGGTAAATATCACAGTCTTCCTTTTACTTTTCTATATCACTTAGTTACACTTCCTTTGATGAACAAGAAACGTGACATCCAAATTTATTTTTCTTATAAACTTCGCACCTCCTTAGCAAGGCAAAAGTTTGCAAATCTAACATATACTAAAATCTAGATTAAACTACTTTTTGGTCCCTCTGATTGTCAAGAAATTTCAGTTTGGTCATCAAGTTTTTTGCTGTCTTAATTTGATCTTCATTTTCTTAAAAATGATTCAATTTGGTTCTTGCCATTAATTTTGACTAGACAGTGTTAAAGTCAACGTCACGTATCAATTTCTGGTTTTTTTTAATTTTTAATTTTTTTTATTATTCTTTTTTTACACGTGTCACTTCACTGTTGTGTCACGTGTCAAAATAACTCAATTTGATCCCTATATTTGTTTTTAGTTTCAATTTAGTCCCAATTTTTGTAAAAATGAAACAATATAATCTCTCCTTAGATTGACACTCAATTGAATCTTTGTATACAACTTATGATGATATTCTTAATAAAATTAACTTTTTTATTAAATATTTGTAGAAATATTTTTAAACAAGTTTTTTTTTTTTAGTTTTATTATTAAACAAAGTTAAACCCCAAACTTAATTTCAAAAATTAACAATTTTGTCATCATATATAAAGGCATCAAGTGTATCATATTATACAAACTTAATGAAGATTAAAAATTAAATAACTTGTCACACATAAGTTTAGGAACTAAATTTCAAGTTCAAAACAAAACCAAAGTCTAATGTTTTGTATATAATTTAAAGTTAATTTAATCTATTTATAGAAATATTTAATAAAAACGTTAATTTCAGTAAGAATATCACCATAAGATTTATAAAAAAGTAAATTTAGTGTCAATTTAACGAATGACAATATTACTTCATTTTTACAAAAATTGGGATTAAATTGAAACTAAAAACAAATATATGGACCAAATTGAGTCACTTTGACACGTGGCACAACTATGAAGTGACATGTGTAAAAATTAAAAAGAAATTAAAAAAAAACTAGAAATTGACACGTGGCTTTGACTTTAACATCGTCTGGTCAAACTAACAGCAAGGACCAAATTGAATCATTTTTAAGAAAATGATAACCAAATTGAGACAACGAAAAACTTAAGAACCAAACTAAAATTTCTTGACAAATAGAGGGATCAAAAGTGTAATTTAACCTAAAATATATGATGCATCAATAATTTATGTCACGTATTTATATATCTGACATGTATATGTGTTTTGATATTTTATCGATACTTATCCATAAAATTTCTAATTTATAAGATACTTTTATGATGATGATAATATATATTTATCAAATCTTTAAGAATTTTGTATATTTTTCGATACATATATCATGTATCATATTCTATTATTTTCAAATTAAACATATCGTCCTATCAAATACCTATTATATATATTACATATATCGTATGTGTATATCATAGACTAAAATATAGCATGTGGTATTTAGGCAGTACAAAAGCCTTGGACTGGAGCAGCAGACTTGGGATTGCAGCTACAATTGCTGAGGCATTAGCTTTCCTGCACCAAGAGGTAGGCCATCATGGTATTGTTCATGGAAATTTGAAATCCTCCAACATTTTGCTAAACAAGAATATGGAGGCATGCATAAGTGAATGTGGCATTATGGATATGGATGATCAAAGAGGTTCACCTTCTGGCACTTCTACTGATGCTGGTGCATTAGATATCTTAAAGGGAGATGTTTATGGGTTTGGTGTGATTGTTCTTGAACTGCTTACTGGTAAGTTAGTGAAGGGAAATGGGATTGACTTGACTGATTGGGTTCAGTCAGTTGTGAGGGAAGAATGGACAGGTGAAGTCTTTGACAAGTCTCTGATATCAGAGTATGCAAGCGAAGAAAGAATGGTGAATTTGCTTCAAGTGGCTATAAGATGTATCAATCCTTCACCACAGGCAAGGCCAACCATGAACCAAGTTGCTCTCATGGTTAACACTATCAAAGAGGAAGAAGAAAAATCATTGATCTATGAAGTGTGATTTAGACTATCAAATATTTGGATAATCTTTTCCTTAATACTTGTAAGCCAGACACTTGAGATGAGAAAATAAAATTAGGTCCTCTGTAAATTGATTAAAATTAACTAGAATAAATTGAAAATACCTAATCGTTTTTCCATCTTGAACAATGGATTGTGTCATGAAATTTATTATGGTATGAATTGAAGGTTTAATTAATATTTAGTCTATATACCTGCACATAGAAATTCCAGAAAAACTCTGCCCTTTAATATTTATATAGACAATCTTTTTTATTCATTTACTTGTCAAAACTTTGTTTTGATTCTTATACCTAGAAGTTTTGTGTTTAGTCCTCATAATATTTTATTCATGTTTTAACATTTACTGTTAATTGCCAAGCAACTTCGTTGGATTTAATTTTGCGGCCATGTTAAAGTTATTAGCAAGTGGCAACAACTAATAAAAAAAATACTTGTACGGGTTTAAAACTCAGTTTTTAGGTATAATGACTAAAATGAAGAATTTTTACAAATGTGAGAGAAAAAGATTACTCGTATAATATTGAATAATACAGATAATTTTTTTACATAATTAAGATTAAAACAGAAAGCGTGAGCAAGTATAGAAATGAAACGGTTAATCAAATCTTCCTTAAACTATATATTCTATTGGTATGAAGATATAGAAGCGAACTAACCGTGTCTTTTACATTAGATATTAAAAAAAAAAAAAACTATTCTTCTTTGTCTACACACAACCACAGAGAAAAAAGATTAGGATATTTGTAGTACTAGTCTATAAGAAGCTATTACTAAGTAAAGAGGGTTTAACTTATATAACATAATATAATGTAGAGGATGTCAAAATAGGTTGACCGCCAACTACAGAAAAAGATAGGTTGGGTTACATGACTCCGTCTACTAGCTTGTTGAACCGGTCACGCATATTTGAGCTGCAAGACGGGCCAACCCGTCAACCCGTCATAATCCGTTAAGTTTGTTTTAATTTCAGACTCTTTCTCTTTCTTTGTTCATTTATTTTGCAAAACTTTTGCTCTTTTTTGTCTTGAACCAAACGAAAATGTAAAACCCAACTTTACCTCTTCTTCATCCAGAACAATACAAAAAACCCAAACGCGACTTTAGCTCTTCTTTTTCTTGAGTTAGAGCAACACAAAACTCACACTCACATAAAAAACAAAGAGAACGAAACACAAGACAAATTCTTCCCTCCCTTAGTGGTGACTGTCCTCATCGGCAATGCCACTCACATGGCAATGCCACCCACACCGGCAACCACACTCACAGTTTGCCAGTTGGCCTGCCTGTCATTTAGTGGAGTGGGTTCAACACAGATTGACCCGTTTTAACACCCCTATAATGAAAAAAGATTTTAACATGACCTTAGGATTAAATGTGTGATCTAAACTTTTAAGAGGTTTGTACTCCAAAAAAATACTTAAATAGTTACTGGTAAACTAATTTAAAGAATATTTCATACGAAAAAATCTATCATAAAAAATCATCTGTAGTATATTGTATATATATTCACCTTCAAATCTTTTATTTATTTTCGATATATTATCTAAACTAAATTCACTTTGTTGTTACTCAATTGTTTAATAGTTGAATATTAAGCTTAAAATTGAAAATTGGTATTTAAGTATCATTCAATAAAATGAATACATTTTGTATTATTTAATTTTTTTATTGGAGTTTAAAATTTTATAAAATACATGACTTTATCAATCTAATTGGAGCTCATTCATAAGCTTGGAAATAAGAATTGTTTTTTCTCATACTCAATTTAACATGTTCCATATTTTAGTACAAAGATTTGATGTTCATCAAGGGACTGATTAAAATTTTATCCTTGAGCAACTTGTTCATGGTTCTTACTAAAAGTTTGAGTACCATCACTACACAACAAATATGATATTACCAACGGTTAGAAATCATTGGAAAACAAGGAAAATATGTCAATAACTCGTAATCTTCAATGGATTAGTGATGGCACAACATTCGTTGATAATTTGCTTATTTGTAAAATTTATCGACCAATTTATGAAATTCCTCTATAATTATTGACAAAATATATTTTGTTGTTATACTACCAGTGTAGAGTTCTTTATTCTCTACACCCAAACAAAACCTGCAAATATAATATACACACAACCACATTAAAGACACATTATAGATTATTGAGTTAATAATATTATATAATGAAAAATCCTATATAAAAGTCCTATACAATGAAAACTATTAACAATGTGAACTCCTAATAATGAAAATTCATTTACAATGAAAACTCATAATAATGAAATCTCCTAAGAGTAAAAGGAATGAACATCTTAACATCTTAAACCCAACAAGAATGACATTTTAATTTCACTGCTTGATTAAATGTTTTCTCCTCTTTTTCAAATAAATGCAATAGTTTGGCTTTTTTCCAAACAAATGCAGTAGTTTGGCTTTTGTTGAGCTCCAATAAGATCAATATCACATTCTTCCATAGAGTCCAAAAATGGTAATTTATAGTTTAAATTTTAATCTTTAATAAATTACTAACTACCAAAAGAGGACATAAATCCCTTTAGGGTTAAGGGTCTTTTTGTAATGCCTTCAACATTGACTTTTGAGCATGTGGTATGTGCACTTTGAACTCAAGTTGCACAAATTTCTTTAGATAATGAGCATTTGCAATATGAGTTTAGTGAAATTTATAAAGACAATAATAAATGAAATTGATCGTCAAGTCAAAGCAAACAATAACAATGCGGGATAAAATGTTAGTGAAGAAGAGATAAAAAAGAGTTTGGGTTAAGACATGCCAAAATACCCCTTAAAGAGAAAATGCCCCAATACATAAGGTAAAACAAAATAATATGCACTTCTCTCCCAAAACAAACAATCTATTTGATCAATTAAGCACTATGACGGATTTTTTAATCTTATGAATACTAAGAATTAAAATATATATATATATATATATATATATAAGATTGAAAACTTTGTCATCATTGGTATGATATTTGTGAACTATTATTTGATTTGTGTATTAAGTATTTACACTTATGTTTTAACAAAGATACTTTAATTTAGTAATGATCTAAATCGCATAAACTATGATATGAGATAGTGAGAAGTTGGGTGAAAGATTTTATATAACATGAAATATATAGATACTAGTTTTTCTACCCGTGCAACGCACGGGGTTTTTTAGATTTAATTTTTTTATAATGACAATGAACAATGAGTACTATCCAATAATTTATATGATGAAAAATTGAGTTGTAAGTTATTGAAAAAGTGATAGGCATATGATGTTAATCGAAATATATACTTTTGACTTACAAATGCAGATTTCATACTAATATGTTTTTGTGAAAACTGCAAATATCAGTTATTCATGTCAAAAACCATTAAGTATTCATATACATGTATTCATAGAATCAAGAAAGGACAAAAAATACAAATTAGGTCTCTGCAAACATTGAGTTGTAAGTTATTGAAAAAGTGATAGGCATATGATGTTAATAGAAATATATACTTTTGACCTACAAATGCATATTTCATACTAACATGTTTTTGTGAAAACTGTAAATATCAGCTATTCATGTCAAAAACCATTAAGTATTCATATGCATGTATTCACAGGTCACAAAAAAGGTGAAAAGAAATAGAAACAAATTATGTTGAACAAAAAGCATGTAACAGATTATTTAAAAGTAAATACATAATTTGTTGGCGTGGTCTATTCTGCAATCAAACATTAATTGTAACATTAAAGTGGAAACAATGCAGATCTGCAAATACATATTGTCGTAGAAAGCATTCAACAAAAAAGGATTGAAGAAAAAAGATGTTATTTCAGAATTGGAGAACAGAAGGACAAACCCTAATAATGTCGAGAAAAACATATGAACTGCATAATTTCTGGTATTTTTGTAAACAACAACAGATGAAATGCATACCTTTGGTTAAGGATCGTTTATAAGAATCCGATGTTGGTGGTGAATAGTCATTTGGTTGAAAACTTTTGATAACTACACAAAAAGTAAAGAAAGTCTCGTGCATAGAAAAATTTACGTCAACAAAACAGATAACATTTGAATACTGATACAAACTTACTCGAGAAGCCAAGTAAATATATGTTCAATTTAATTTATTAATTTAATTTATTAAAATGATATGACGTGCTGCTTTGCATTAATTTTTACTAGTGAAAATTGTGCTGCAAGCTTTACAAAATATATCGAGCAGTGCAAAAAATCATATCATTGCATAATTTCAAAATCAGAGTTTATAAATTAGAAACATTGAAAAAATCAAAATGAGATTTTTTACAATTGAGTATGACATTAAGTAACTGCAAACGTGTTGGAAGCAAAGAAAATTGTCTTGAAAAGCGCAAAAAATCTTAAACTTTTTGAAAGTGATTTTATTGAACAATTAAAAAATTATATTTTAAATGATATAAAATTTTAATGGAGTCTGAGATGTGAAGAGACGTCTTTCGTATTTTGGATTGAAAAAATAAAAGTAGCAGTTGAAAGATCAAAGCAGTGAAATGATTATTGTCTTGGGCAGTGGAAATGATAATGAAAGAAAATTATACACACTTGCACCGTCAAACATATTCGAATTTCGTTTTGAATAATGGATTATTTGAATGTTTTTATTTGAATCAGACAAATCATAAAAACGTGTGGGAGATGATGGAGCAGTTCAGGTATCTATAGCAGTGCTTTAATGATCATTATTTGGAGCAGTGTGAGCAATGATAAATTTCATTTCCAATACGTTGCAATATTTCATTTTCTTTTTCATATTAATTAATTTTTTTATTAATTGCAAGATTTGTTTTAATGCGTTGGAATACAAAAGGATGGTGTAATAGGAAGAGGTTTGCATTGTGTTGTGAGCAATGACAAATTTCATTTTCAATGTGTTGCAATATTTCATTTTTATTTCACATTTATTACATTTTTAATATTTAAACTTGACGTCAAATGATTAATAATGTTTACGTTAAATGATTTTAAAAAAAAAATTAATACCTAATATTTAATGTATTTTAGTAACGTTTACATTTTGAATTTAAATAGAAAATAATTAATTATTATTAATTGGAAATATCTTTAAAAATTATTTATAGCTATTTATAACTTCTGATTTTCGGTGATTAGATTGAAGAAGTTTTCAATTTAATTAATGACTTTGAGAAAAGTATATAACATGAAGAGAAAAAATCACATAACTTCACACACACACATATACATTAAAACACGCATAACTTCATCTAAGAAGTTTAAATTATAATTACATAAATATCTGCTAAACTTTAAAAGAAATTTAATGGATAGAGAACTTTGATATCTATGCTTGTATTTTCACTTTCAACTTCAAAAATAACTTGACGGTGATCCTCTGCAAACAGTTCATGAAGAGCACAATTTTTTTTTTCAGCCAGCTCTTATCTTAACAGACCTTGATCTTATGATCAATAGATTGTGGAGTGGGCATGGATTCCATTGTAGGATAATAGAGTGGTGATGAAGAAGATTGGTAAAAGAAGAAAATTGCTAATAGAAAAAAGAAGATTATTGCTTGTTAGTTGGTAATGAAGAATTGCAGACATTGGGAACATATATAAAGAAAATAAGAGAAGTCATAGTTGTTCCAACAATCAGTACTTAATAGTCATCCTGCTTCGAAATTATTGCAATTACTTGGGAATAAACATTATAAAAAACAAACTCGAAAAAAAAAACTTTCTAAATGAAAAGCAAATAGGAAATTATTAATTAGAAAATGAAAAGTAGTCAAATGCTTCTATAACTTAATTTTTGAAAAAATAATTAAATTAACTAAAAACTATCAGATGTTAAAGAAGGATGTGAATAAAAAATCAAACTTTTATTAAAAACTGAAACTTTACGTACCATTGTCTCTGGCCGATCTTTTCTAAACTTTCATTGATGAAAACAAAAACAAATTTCAGATCAAAACATAAAAAAGCAATTACGTAAAAGCAAGATTAAGAAGTAAAATATTTTTGAATGAGAAGGATGAAAATAACCGAAAGCTTAGTAAAACTAATACTTCACAGTTATCATTGTGGAACCAAAAAAAATCAATTCTTGTTAAAACCACGGTATGGTAATGCGTAATAGGTAAGAGAATATAATAGGTAAGAGAAAAAAAAAGAAGATTTGTCACTCAGTAGTTGGTAATACGTAACAAAGAAGATATATATAAAGAGAATAGGATAGGTCATACCTGTTGAAAGCGTCCGTACTTACTGGACAGACTGCTTCATAATTAATGCAGTCGCTTGGGAATAAAAAACTTAAAATGAATTACGAATTAAAAAAAATAGGTTAAATTAAAATTAAATATAACAAAATATTAATTATAAAATGATTATTCGTAAAATGATAATCCCACCTCTTGAATAAAAAAATTTAAACCAGAAAA
>Ga0214543_1010115_pt1 | contig 14212 bp, 8 predicted proteins | sample CNSS2metaG_FD_160094 | JGI IMG/M metagenome (GOLD analysis project Ga0214543, IMG submission 160094) | Root nodule microbial communities from cowpea collected in UCLA plant growth center, Los Angeles, California, USA - CNSS2 | ecosystem: Host-associated > Plants > Roots > Nodule | place: USA...
ATAAACAAAAAAAGAAAAATATAATATATATATTTTTATATATATATATATATATATATATATATATATATATATATATATATATATATATATATATATATATAATTACAAAATTCTTAATTAAAAAAAATTGTTTTTAAATACGAATTTAAATCGGATACAAATTTAAATAAGTACACATTTAACTAAATGGTGAATATATTAAGGAGGACTAGTATGTGTATCCTCTTCATGCAATTGACATCTCATTCTTATTATATATAACTAACGAATATACAGGCATTGTCGTATATGTGTGTTTGTATTTTTTAATTTTCATAAAATTTGAGTTAAAATCAATAATAAATATATAATTAATTTTTAAAATAGTTGTTAAATATAAAATTAAAAAAACAAGATATGTACAAAAAAAAAATTAAATAATGATTTAAGACAAAAGAAGTTTTTACAATAATAACTAAAAGTAAATTATTTATAAAATAATTAATTTTTAAAATAATTAAGAGCAAAAAGTAGTATTATGAGATGAAGACATAAAATAGGAAATGTCTTTATCTATCGTTATAGATTAGATATTCTAAAAGACTATAGTATTTTGATACTACCTTTTTTTTTTACTATCATTTAATGTTATCCTCACTATTATTTACTTTTTCTTTCTTCTAAAAATATAAAAGTTAGTTTTTTAATACTATTTTATCTTTATATAAGTTGTCAAAATGTTCGTCAAATAAGATTTTTCTTCTTCTAAATTATTTTTATTAAATTAAAAATTTTAATATGTGTTATATCTATTTAAGAAAGAGAAGTGAACTTGTGCTGAAAAGTGAAAGAAGTCTGACACAAAAGGTTTGACAGAGTCTGTTGTATACTGCTACTTATCTCTGGTATCCACCAATACTTGAGCAGAGAAGAAGCAACGTGATTGAGAGTGTTACAAATTTCTAATTTTGATCCAAACCCAGCCTCATTCAGATGTCACCAACTTCATTGGGAAGATTGAAGAAAACAAATCAATCATCTCTTTTATGACTGCATTGTTATTTTGCAGATCCCAATAACCATAACTACAACTTTCATTCATTCATTCATTCTTTCTTGCAATTTTACTTGATGAAACCCAACTGGGAGCTCAACAACTGCTGCAACCACGAACAGGTGGTGTTTCTGGTCACTGTCGGTGTCTGCACTGTCGTTATACTTGCAGTATGTACCCCTCTCCTCTCCCACCTTTCTTTTCCTCTTTGCATTGGATCCACTAAACATACCCAACTCCTCGTAAGACCCAAGTTGGGAACTTTATTTCTTTTGGGTAAGATCTTTTCTGACATTGTGCTGCTTTTGAAACAAAATCAAATGCCATTTTGTAAATGGGTATATTCTGGTGCTGCCTTTCTAAATTTGAATTGCTATTTCCAAAGTCAACGATTCAAGCTTACCAGGAATGTTCTTTTCCCTTACTATCGTAAATTGCTTCAGCTAAGCATAATTAAGATCGGTTATGGATAAACTCTCCTAATTCTGCATGTTTATTCCTATTGCAATGCCTGAATCTGAATAGTTGGTTATGTGCTTTTATTAATGTAACATTCACTCAAGTATTCTCCATCTATTGAATGGAGTTTGTAATTGTATCAAAACTCCTGATATGTTAGTATTGTAATAAATGCTGTGTATAATAGTATGTTACCTATGTTTTCGTTGTAAACCCCTTTTTTATAATTCCTACATTTTGCAGCTATGGAGAACAGTCATACTCAGACCCTTTAAGCTTGTTACAGTATTTCTTCACGAGGCAAGCCATGCAATTGCTTGTAAACTCACTTGCGGTCATGTAAGAGTTTAATATTGGTGCTTTATTTGTTCGATTAACATTTCTGTGTTGATTAAGTACTGAAAGAGAACATAATTTTTGTTTTGGTTTATTATTCGACCAGATTTTTAGTGTACATTTTGATCTATCTGTCTCAAATATCTCTTGTTTTTAAGATTTCCGATTCCCTCGTCTGATGTTACAACACTCTTCTTCCTCTCTTTCAATTTTCCTTATTTGCTAATCAAATGAGTATACCATATTACCATCACTTCGCAATAATTTATACTCACATTGTGTTGTATAGTTTGGTATCAAAAATACCAGTTATGGATATTCTATACCATTGTAATCTTCTTTTGCTTCTGAAAATCAGAAAAGTATATCCTTTTCAGTAAGAATAGCTAAGCACCCTTGACTTCACATTTAATTGCAGGTAGAAGGAATACAGGTTCATGCTGATGAAGGTGGAACAACACAAACACGTGGAGGCGTATATTGGTTAATCTTGCCAGCTGGATGTATTGTCTAAAATTTTTGCTTATAAATTTTAGTTTTTTTACCTTGACATGTATGTTAATTTAATTTGCAGCTATGATGCAACAGATAAACATATATAATAGCATTCTAAATTATCAAATCTATTCTCATAAATGTGATCGTTTCTGTTCTTATTGCTTATCATCTACAGCGTAGCAGTAAATGTTCATAGCCTGCTTATAGCTTTCGTAGAATACTGTCATCATTGCTATTAGTTTCTGTGAATATTTTGTTTCATTTCATCTTATTTGTTTTTTATCCTTGTGTTGTTGATTCAGATATTGGTTCATCTTTCTGGGGCATGGTATTGATACTTGCATCGACAAAACTTCTTACTGCCAGAATAGCTGCTGGTTGTTTTATTGCTGCTCTTCTTATTGTCCTCTTCGTTGCAAAAAACGTAGGTGATGGACACTGGCCACTTATTTTAACCCTGACCTTTCTCCTTTCATGCTACAATGTCTATTCAGAATATGAAAATTTAGAAACAGATTGAACAGTTTCATTCAGTAATAAAATACTTGCATCTCTATGCCAGTGTGTGACAAGTGGAACTATTTTTTCTGAGATAGTGAGATGATTTTGATCCATTGTACTATCTCTGCCTTATATTATGACTGACCCTTTATTCTTAATCTGCAATTCTGCATGCAGTGGACTCTTCGGGGACTTTGTATTGGTATGTTATGTGTCTTCATACTAAAGTTCTATGAGTTACAAATAATGAATGTATAATCTGTTTTTCAACATATTTTATGTTTGGATATTGAGGTCTCAGGATTTATAGTGTTCCTTGGGGTGATATGGATTCTGCAAGAGACAACCAAAGTTCGAATATTGCGGTACATTATTTTGTTCATAGGTAAATACGGTAGCAATCTTTTGTCTTGAACATACTTTGATCCTTTTCAATGAAAACATATTTACTTATTTTCAAAATCAAAATGCAGGTGTAATGAATAGCTTGTTTTCTGTATACGGTATGTTTTTGGAAATAAAGAATTAATGTGATTTAGTGTGACATATACCTTCTGTATGGAATATTAAAATGCCCTTTAACATGACATTGCAGATATCTACGACGATCTGATTTCCCGAAGAGTAAATTCTAGTGATGCAGAAAAGTTTGCAGAAGTGTGCCCTTGTCCTTGTACTGGTGTTGGATGGGGAGTTATTTGGTGAGTATATCTTATTGCTGTGTTGTTTATGCAAAAAAAAAGGTTGTTGAACTCACTGGTAAACTGAAACTGAAATCACATTTACAGTGTTGTGTTTTATTTAACCAATTCTTAACTCTTTGTGCAGGGGTTTAATATCTTTTATATTTCTTTGTGGAGCAGTGTATCTGGGTGCTGTGATCTTGTCATGACTGCACTTGTCCTTAGTTGATGAGTAATGCCTTCCATTTTAATCCTTTTTGGATTTCTTTTATGTGCAAATGCAGGAACAAACATTCCTGCTTCAAGTTCTATTACCACTGAAATGTTATTTATGATCAATAATATATATATATTTCACATTTAGTTTTTATTTTTATCTCTCTTCTTATCACCTCGTATATAAATCTATCAATTTTATTATATATGTTAAGTGTTGGTCAATTTTTTTGTATTCATAAATCATTTTTGGTCATTTATATGGAGACACAGTCCCAAAAGAATCCTTTAGCAGTATGACTTCATTCATAATCATATATCGAAGGTGATCAATTATAAGGTAAAAACGTCGAATATGTTGGAGAAAAACATATTTTTATAAAATTAAAGTAATTTATGCATGATTTATAAGTGATTTTTTTCAGAAATTAATCCAAAATTGCTTTTATAATTTGGTTTCCTTATGATTTAATTTCAATTCTGTTTATTTGTTTTCATTTTTTAGTGCACCACAAGTAATTTTGATAAATTATAATTAGTATGAAAAAATAGAGATGGTTTGGGTACCCATTTCCCAAAACTAATTCATAGCTTGGGTTAGAAACATGACATAAGTAAAAAATATTAACTCTTCGTTTTAATTAACAATTGACGATGCATAAGTATTTAATAAAATGATCTATGAATTACAATTTAACTACAGGAAATCTAACAAGATTGAATATATAGATAAATTAACTGAAATTTGAGTGTTAGAAGATTTGCCAGATTTTAAACTTTAGTTCTTGTCATCAACCTAATCCACTTCACTGGTAATGATTCACTACTTTTTATGAATGAATTTAATGCATTTATTGCAATTGCAATATATTCAAAACGAATTTATTCAAACGACCTATTTATGAAAGTGAAAATCAAAATAAAAACTTACAATATCAAACAAATTAATTAATTTAATTAATTGATTATTTAAATTATTTAAATAATAATATCTTATCTTAATAAGACAAACTAAAGTATCAAGTATATAATATTAAGAAGAATAAATAATCATAATCATAATATAGACAACAATAAAAAGGTGGTGTTAATGTATTACACTTTACGTCACCTCCAATCGAATTTCATTTCATTGACTCTTTGAATTAAATAAATTAATTCTAAATAAACCACATTCCGAAAAATTAACTTTACTTAACCCACTCTAACTTACAAATTGACTAGAGGATTCGTACTTTGACAACCCTAACTATTGAGTTATAGAGAATAATAAGAAATTAATTTTTTCTTTCTTCTGAAAACTAAATTGATCTTACCTTTAAGAAGCAATTAATTTATTTAAAACGTATATTTTTAAGCAATTTTCTGACAACTAAAAAGTAAAACAAGTAAACAACAAAGCAAATTGATCTTACCTTTGTATTGATACAATTCGAAATAACGACGATATTTTACCGTAATACAAATTCCCAAATCGTCATTTTAGCAAACATTTTCGGTCGCAGAATTATTTATGTTCATAAAATACGGCTAAAGAACGAAAAATCGCACTCAAAATATAAATTCAGTTTGTTCTTCCAATAAACCACATGAAAAAGATTCACTTCCAGAGGAAACCATAATTAAAGGTTTCGAATCAAATGAACTTCAGAATTATAATTATAATAAAGCTCAAAACTACATCGAAGAAGCCATAAATAGTACTTTGAAAAATCCCAAAACGAAAGTCAATTTGTCACCAAAATTTTAACCAGCATACTCCATATGCAATTAATAAAACTAAGCCTCTGTGGCAGGATACTCAAAGACAACATCTTTGCCCGAAAGCTTCCTGTACACTGCAGCAAATGTCTCCAACTTGTATTCAGTGTTGTTTCTCTCCTTCGGGTCCAAGAAAACCTACAAAACCATTGAATCAGACAAATTAAGCAGGCACCAACAAAAATTAGAAGATGGATACTCAATTCCATCACTAACAAAACACTTCATAGAAACCTTTTACAACTCTATTTGAATAGGAAAGTAACTCGGAGAAGTGGCAATAAGAGCTATGTATACCTTCATGATCTTGGATCCATCAATTCTATACCTCACACGCTTTCCAACGATCTCAGCAGGCAATACAACATCCTCCAGCATTGCTTCATGAACAGCAGTAAGAGTTCTGCTGCGTGGACGCTGAACAGCAGAGCCCTTCTTTGGTGGCCTCAAAATCCTCCGGGTGGCAACCAAGATAACATCCTTCAAGTTTTAATCAAATTAAAGAGGATCAATAAAAAATTAAAAACATGATATAAAAAAGAAAGATAAATGAACATCTTCAAGAAGCATTCCATGAAGGAAAATTCAAGCCTATTACACCGAAAAAAATTGGGCAGATTGCACTCAATTCTCAGGGATGATTAAGAACTGATGAGAACATGTTCTACTCTAACACAGGTGAATCAATCTCCTAATGCGGACTGCAACTTTTTTATTTCATTAGCATGAAGCAATTAGTAGACATTTTTTAAGAAACAATTTCTCCTATTGTAGTTGATTCTCCTATTTTTTAATAAAGAGAAAAAAATATTATCAAATGTATTCTAAATTAAGAATACTAAAATCATACGAAAGCAAAAATATGCTACATACCTTCCCACTAAATTTCTTCTCAAGTTCCCTTACAAGCCTAACATGAATCTTGCGGAACCCTTTCCTTAATCTGTATGGAACATGAATGACAACAGCCTTGCGGTTCCCAGAAACATCAATTTGGCTGCAGATAGTAAAGCGCCATTTACAAGTCAGAGAGAAAACCAATTAACATTTCTAACAAACACAGATGTATAGTGGGGATGCTTACATGGCTGAATTAATGTAGAGATCCTTAAGATCACTTTTAAGCTCCTGGTTGGTGTTTTCCAAATCAAACAATGCCTGCACAAAAACAAATTAACACAATTAGATATAAGTGCCATTGAACAGCAACAATCGATAACGACTAATATGTTACCTGCCCAACTGACTCTTCAAACTCAGTTGGCTCGGCATCCTTATCCTTGTGGATTTTCTTCCTTGATGTATACATCTTCAAGACTATAGAAAACAACAAAACTTTAGTGTGGCTACACAAAATTAAGGATCGCTCACTTCCAAATAACCTAATAATTATTGTAGATGACTTGGAATTTCATACAAATAAAAGTCCTAGGCAAAAACATAATAGGTGTAGACATCAAATAGAACGTTCCCTAAATAATTTCAATTTACAGAGAACATAAAGATTTCAAGAAACAAACCTAACCCCAATCAGTAAAAATGAAAACAGCAATTTCTAACTGTTTAACAACGCCCCAACTAAGGATTAACGCATTTTATTTGCAACCTCCGAATCATGGAATTCAAATTAACTAATACACTAAAATAAAAATGCGAAATTTTGCTCCGCTTTTCAGTGACTGTTAATCAGTATGCAGAATGCGTAAAGGAGGCAAATGGGTCTCCAGAGACATACCTTACCTGAAGAAGATGCAAACCCTCAGAGATCTGCGGCTAAGAGTAGGAATGCGAGTCTCTGTTGATTTCGCAGTGAAAGGAAAACCCTAGGGTTTGAGATGAGACGGTTTATAAGGAGTGAATGAACGACTGTGATTGGATTTTATGTACCCGTGGGCGGTCCATATTGCATGTTTTTTCTTGTTGGGCCTCACACTTTTTGTTATTGTCAAAATCTTTACTAATTACAACCTCAGTTTGTTATTAAAAGTACTTTCGCTAGAACTTTGTTTATTGACTAAAATATCCTTGATGTTTTGATCATTCATTTCATCAAAATACATGTTTTTATTAAATATCTCAGCAAAATAATTTTTAGAAAATACATAAAAAAGTAAGTTTTCCATTGCTCATTATACCGGATTTTGTCACCATTTCTTAATAGATATTATAAATAAATCTTTATTTGATATTATTTTGTGTATCTTTATATGATGAAGTGGACATAAACATAGGAGAAAGGATGAATAAAAAATAAATAAATAAATAAGGTGAAGATAGGAGTGATAAAATGGGTTAATTTGACCAATTTTGATTCAATTTATGTTCTATCAAAAATTTGTTAAGTCTGGTTGATCCGATAGACAAAAATGGATCACTAATGATAAATTGTTTGACACACCATGAATCCGTCACTTTTTTTTAATTTGATTCTAATTTTTTAAAGTATATATATATATATATAAATAAATAAATGAATATTAAAAACATATTTAATCATATAAAATACTTTCCAAACTTTTAATTGATTACTTAGTACTTTTAGTTGGATGAAATAAAATAATTATTACATTTACATCTTAAATTACTCTATTATAAATAATAATTGAAACTTAATTTATAAGTGTTAATAATTTAAATTCTATATTATTATATATTTACAATTTTGAAAAACATAATATATAAGAATTAATATTTTAAATTATATTTTATATAAAATTTTTAATTAAGAAAAAGACAGATCAAGAAGCAGGTCCATATCTTTATCCATCAAATTAATAAACTAGACGGATTGAATTGGAATTTTCAACTATGTGCTGAATGACTCACTTGTTTGGTCTTTTTATTTTGTCACCCCTAGTACTTTGAATGGGCTGAATGACTCACTTGTTGGGTCCTTTTTGTTTTGTCACCCTAGGTGAAGATAGATATAAATAAATAGAGTGAAGTAAAATTATTTTATTAAAAAAAATTAAAATACCTTATAATTTTAAAAGAATATATTGTTATTTATTTTATTATTATCCCTATTATGTATATACTGTTATTTACAACAATAATATAGGAAGGCAGATTTGGACTATAGGATAAGGTATGTTCATTCCCGGAGAGTAAGTACTATTCCTTAAAAAAGGAATATGAAGTTTTTCTTCTGTTTCCATCCACTAATTTGAAAAAGAAAATAGTTTTGTTAAGAAGATTATGTTTCATCTCACCATTTAAGATGTGTAAAAAAAAAGGTGAAAAGAAAAGTGAAAAATATGATAAAATATTTGTTTTCTCGTATTATACTACATAATTTACATAGTTTAAATCAATTATGAGAGCAACTTAATCTATAAATTATATTATATATGAAAATATATAATCGAATATGTTATACGTAATTACTTATATAATATATAATAATAATAATAATTTTATATAATAAAAACAATATTACATAAATATAATAATAAAATAAATAAATTTATATAGTAAAAAATAAAAATATTAATAATAATTTAAATAAACTCATATAACAACAAAATTAATAATAATAGTAATAAAAAAATTAAAAATACCAATAACAAGTAAAATAAACTCATAAACTATTAATATTGTATAAAAATTAAAATTATAATAATAGTAACAGAAATAAAATCAGAAAACAGTACTAGTAAAAAGTAATAATAGTAGTAATAATAATAATCAAAATAAATTTAAGAATAAGTTTAATAATATTTTTTTAGTTTAATAATAATACATAATTTTTATTCTTATCATAAAATAAGAATAAACGCACATGTGATAATGATTAAAATAAATTTAAATAGATAATTTCGGTAATTTATTAATATATATTTTTGTAAATTCATTTATCAATCAAATTAATTAAAAAATTTAGTAAAATTATACTTCCTTTTTTAAAGATGACAGTACATGTTTAGATGTGATGGTTCAGGTTTAGATACACTTAGATAATTTAACTCGTAAAAATATAAAAAATATAAATTAATTAATTAATATTTTAAATATTTACGGTATATTTTTAAAATATTATATATATATATATATATATATATATATATATATATATATATATATATATATATAAAATATAATATATATATATTATATATTATATAAAAATAAAAAAAAATATATACAAAAGAGAGATAGAACTTTGAATTCGTCTTCCAACGACCTCACCTCATTTTAGACTGGCTAACGACTAATGAGTTATTAGATATCAACATACATTCGTTCTTTTCTTTTCTTTCTTTCGATTCTTCTCTTTTCAAATCCAAACACATTTCATCTGTCAATTTTTTTCCAATGGGTAGGCTAGGCTCCACATCTTTTCAAAATAATTTCACTCTTTCCTATTTCTTTCTTCTGTGTGTTTCTTTCATTTTTCTATTCATTCCCATATAAACAAACACAGTTAATAAAGGTCAGATTGGGAGAAAAAAATCGATAAACACACAAATATACTACAGAAATGTTAAAAAACACATTTCCCGGTAGATTAAACAGTAACCAACTTCAATGTCTGAAATAGAAGAAACACATTTCGGAACGAAATGACATTCCTTAGATGAAGTCAGTTAAGAAGGTGCTGCACCCATTGGTCCAACACCTGAGGCGAACCATACCACGGTCTGGTCGCATCATCTGCACCAACAGGTGAGTGATAAACTCCATCCAAGAAAATGTTAAGCGCACCTTCCAGATGAGCCGATACCTCCGGCACAACACCATCACCCCACACTTCTGCTTCTCCACAAACCTGCTTGTATCCCTGCCCAACAAACCGAGCACGCAATGTCACTGCATTGGGTGCAGAGGGGGTGCCACTAGCAGAAGTTTCAGAAACAACCTGGGTGGAAACTGCAGGCCCAGTATCTGAATTGCGGAAAAATCGAGAGCCTTTGATGAACCTTCCCGCTACACATACATACTTGAGCTCAGGGGTGTAAACAGCTCTGGAGCAGTTGTGTTGAACATAGTGAAGGAGACCCCTTGTTTGATCAATAACCCCTTCCACGTCTTTCGGAGGTGGAAGATGAGGCGTTCCCAGAGTCAATAACAGGGATATGTCGGAACTCCCAAATTCTTCCATGTACACGCGAGCAAGCCATCCTCCGGCAGAGTGTCCGATCAATGAAACGGTTTCAGTTTCAGATCCATTTCCACTTTCCTTCGCTTCTTCGACAGCTTCCTCGATCCTATTCAAGTACCAATCCAGGACGGGCCTTGGTTGAAGAGTGCCACGCCAGTAGTTGGGGTCCACCAGACCGGCGGCGTTGCGGAGCCAATCCAGCCTCGAGACCTTCGCCACCACCGCGGAAACGCCGTACTTCTCACTCAGTGTTTGCTTCAAGCTCTGGTAGTCGCCGGAATTGTTCCCTAAGCCAGGTAGAATGACGGCGGGGCGATGGATGGAAACGGGGTTTGAGGAGGAGAGGAGTGGCGATGGATTCGAGCTCTGCAGAGAAGCCACATCCATTTCCTTCCACAAATTCAAATTCTCTCTGTCTTTTCTAATCAAACTTGTTCTGTTTCCATGAACGAATCAAGCAACCCACTAAGCGCACAGAATTAGCTCCATCTACAATTTGTGCATAATTATCTAACCCTGTTTATTACGATTAATGTTTTAAAAAGTACTGAATATTGTTAACGGAAATGCACCAAGTTGCAGCTTTCTCTCCACATAACAATGGCCAATGAGAAAAAAAATAACAATGAAGATTTCTTTTTTTTTTCTCATTGATAGAATATCTGTGGTCCAGATTTTAAGATGTGCGATGTACGAGCTCTTGGCTAGATGAGAAAATTAAGGTGAGAGTGCAGTGAGAGGAAGATATGATATGGAAATAAAGTAATATTTTAAATCTTTTGCACTTTATCTACTTAAAATCTAAGAAAAGAAACTACTAGGGATATTACCCTAAAACCCCTATCTGAAAAGCTGACACGTGTCCAATTGAATGGTTTTTTCGTCAATTTGGTGCCCTTTATGAATGGTTAGAGCAGCTGAAGACGGAATGACAATTTTATCCCTGTTTTCTGCTCCGTAGTTTAATTGGGTTTGCTTATTTCGTAATTTTGCATAGTTTTAAATGCATCTGAATTCGCTCAGTCGTGATGATGGACATGTCTGCATTTATAAGCTTTGATAACATAATTCAAATTCAAATATCAGATTCCAAAATTCCCATTTACACTACCTCTGATTTTTCCCCCTAAAACGAAAGCCCTAAATACATTCAGACCACCCAAACACCACTTGCGATCTGCACCATTTGCAGCACTCATTCTCGATTTGTGAATTCTTCTCCTTCCTTTACCAGGTTTATGGTTACTTTCGGACCTTCCAAACCTTTCACCTTTATTTTTGGTTGGTGGCTCCCTTCCACACCTTTCTTTCTTCCAACTCTTCCTCTGCAATCCCTTCCAAACCTTTCAGATCTCATTTTTCTTATTATCTTCTTTGTCCGCAAGTCGAAAGGCTTGCTCATATTTTTTTTTTCAGTTAAAAGGTATGATATATAGGTTTGGTTTCCAACTTTTACTTTTTCCTTTTTTTGATTGATATATTGGTCTAATAACATTGTTATTTATTAGTTGTTTAATCTTTTTGTTTCTTAAACTTAATATATGCTTTAATATGTTCTTTGATGTTTAGGGTTTTTTCATTTGACGAACACAAAGCAACAAAATAGGTCTTGGATGAAAAGGTAACATTTTTGTTTATATTTTGTTTATTAAATTTATTTTATATATCAATTTGTTGTTTTTCAATTTTTTTGAGATTACTTGCATTTTCTGAGGATTTGAGATTACTTGCATTAAATTGATTACTTGCAAAGGCTGAAAAGTGGGAAGTTGGATTTGGGTGTTAGGAGGGACATACTTGATTGGATTTGGAAGGTAATAGCTTTGTTGATCTCTGATTTTTTATGTTTCAAAGTTCCCATTTTCATTCCATGCGAACTAGAAATAAATGATTTTTAATTATTTTTTTTAATTGTTTGTTGATTTGTGTGGATTCATATACTTCAGGAGCATACTATTTGTTATTGGATGTTAGGAGGGACATACTTGATTGGATTTGGAAGGTAATAGCTTTGTTGATCTCTGAATTTTATGTTTCAAGTTTCCATTTTCATTCCATGCAAACTAGAAATAAATGATTTTTAATTAATTTTTTTAATTGTTTGTTGATCTGTGTGGATTCATATATTTCAGGAGCATACTATTTGTTTTGTTATTGGATGATCGATTTTGTTTATTAGTTGTTTAATCTTTTGTTTCTTAAACTTAATATATGCTTTAATATGTTCTTCGATGTTTAGAGTTTTTTCATTTGACGAACACAAAGCAACAAAATAGTTCTTGGATGAAAAGGTAACATTTTTGTTTATATTTTGTTTATTAAATTTATTTTATATATCAATTTGTTGTTTTTCAATTTTTTTGAGATTACTTGCATTTTCTGAGGATTGATTACTTGCAAAGGCTGAAAAGTGGGAAGTTGGATTTGGGTGTTAGGCGGGACATACTTGATTGGATTTGGAAGGTAATAGCTTTGTTGATCTCTGATTTTTTATGTTTCAAAGTTCCCATTTTCATTCCATGCGAACCAGAAATAAATGATTTTTAATTGTTTGTTGATTTGTGTGGATTCATATATTTCAGGAGCATACTATTTGTTATTGGATGTTAGGAGGGACATACTTGATTGGATTTGGAAGGTAATAACTTTGTTGATCTCTGAATTTTATGTTTCAAGTTTCCATTTTCATTCCATGCAAACTAGAAATAAATGATTTTTAATTAATTTTTTTAATTGTTTGTTGATTTGTGTGGATTCATATATTTCAGGATTTTGTGTTTCACCATGGATTCATATAATTTTTTTAATTGTTTGTTGATTTTTTTTAATTTTTTTAATTGTTTGTTGATTTGATCGATTTTGTGTTTCTGCTTTTTTGTTCTATTGGTTATGTTGGAGTCCATGGTGGGTTTCTTAAGTTCTCCCAATATTTTTAATATTTCATAAACAATAATGGATCCAAAGGAAGGAAATGTGGAAATGATTGCATAAGGTTTTCCATTTTTCAATGTAATAGTTTATGTTCTATGTTATAGTTGGTTCTGTTATGGAATTTTGATTGTTCTGTGTCATAATATTGTGTTTGCGGGTTTGATTGTACTTTGGGTAGCATGTAAGTTGTTGAGATGCTTGTGTGTATGTTGAACACCGAGTAAATGTTAGTATATTTTTTTTAATGCTTTAGTATAGTTGTATTGTTTATTAGTATGTTTTGGTTATTAACTTTTGTTTTTAACTCTTACAATTTTAATTCCATATTGCAGTCAACAAGCAGGTTATCTTACAACTTTAGTTCCATATTGCATTCATTAAGCAGGTAACATGTTCTTTTTCTTTTATTTTCTTGACATTGATATGATTTAGTTGTTCAACTGTATTAATAATTAATATAAATTGTGGATTTGATTAGATAATTATGATTTGATGGAATTTATTATTGTATGAATGTCATTACAATATATTATGGAGTTCTTTATGAAAATATGGTGGTATGGCATTATATAGTAACTTTTGGTAGTTGTTTTTGAAAAAAAAAATGTTAAGTCATTGGAAAGTTATATTAGTTTTGAATATTGTAAGCTTGAGCTCCATATTCCAGTGGATAAGTAGGTTATAAGTTCT
>Ga0214543_1010119_pt1 | contig 14208 bp, 13 predicted proteins | sample CNSS2metaG_FD_160094 | JGI IMG/M metagenome (GOLD analysis project Ga0214543, IMG submission 160094) | Root nodule microbial communities from cowpea collected in UCLA plant growth center, Los Angeles, California, USA - CNSS2 | ecosystem: Host-associated > Plants > Roots > Nodule | place: USA...
TCAAGATTTAAATCCAATCCAAATATTTGGATCAAGTTCAAAATCCATAATCCATTTTTTATAAAAGAAATTTAAGTTGAATTTTTTAAAACTTGTGTCATTAAGGCCCGGATGACCCGAATGGAGCCGACGACCTGGACGACCCAGATGGGCTCGACGACCCGAACAGGCTCAACGACCCGGACAGGCCGGACGAGCCCGATAACACGAACATGCTTAATGACGCGAACGGGCCAGACGACCCGAATGGGCCCGAAAACCCGGATGGGCCAGACAGGCCAGATGATTCGGATAGACTTGTCCAAAAAGTCGGGCCCAATCAGGTAGTCGAGCACGTTCGAGTCGTGGGGTCCGTCTGGGTCGTCGGGTACGTCAAGGTCGTCAGGCCCGTCCGGGTCATCGGACCGATCCGGGTCATCGGGCATGCCGGGTCGTCAGACCTGTTTGGGTCGTCGAGCCTGTCCGGGTCGTAGGGAGCGTTTGGGTCGTAATGCCCGTCCGGGTCTTCGTTTCGTCATGTCATCTAGGTCGTAAGGCCCATGTAGGTTGTCAGGCTCGTCCGGGTCGTCAGGCCCGTCCGGGTCGTTGGGCTCGTTCGGGTCGCCGAACCCATCTAGGTCGTCCGCCCCATTCGGGTCTTTGGGCTCGTTCGGTTCGTTGGGCTCGTCCGGGTTCGTTCGGGTCTTTGGGCTTGCCTGACCCGTTCGGGTCTTTGGGCTGTCTGACCTGTTTTCGTCAGTGGTCCCGCCTGGTCCGTTCGGGTCTTTGGGTCCGCCTGACCCCTTCGGGTCTTTGGGCCTGCCTGACCCGTTTGGTTCTTCAAGTCCGCTTGACCCGTTCAGGTCATCGAGCCTGCTTGGCCCATTCGGATCTTCGAACCTGCCTGACCCGTTCGGGTTTTCGGGCCCACCTGGCTCATCTGGTCATTGGGCCCGCCTGCCCCGTTCGGGTCATCGAGCTCACTCGAATTTTTCAGATCGTTGGGCCCATTCGGGTCATTGGGCCCGCCTAGCCCGTTCATATCTTTAGGCTCGCCCAACCTCTTATGGTCGTTGGGCCTGCCCGATCCGTATAGGTCGTTGAGCAAGGCCTGTCCAAGTCTGAATTTAGCATAGTCCATCTCAACCTTTAGTCTAACCCAACTAAAAATTTAAATTGAAAATTTGCATTGGATTTTTTGGATTATCCACATTTAAAAATCTTGATTTATAAAATGGAAATCCAATCCATAAGATATATAAAATGTAAATTAGATTGAAATCCAGATCCATTAAATGGATTTTAAATGGATTGGATTTTTAATAAAATGAATTATAAATGGATTGGATTGGAGCAAAAGTGGATTGGATCAAGAAAATTAAATTTTTTGTCCACCCCTATACTCAAGATATATATGTCTTGTCATGAAAATATGATAGAGATTTCACATTATAATAATAATTATTATTAACCAATACACCACTCATATATATATATATATATATATATATATATATATATATATATATATATAATTAAAAAATTATGCATTAATTATTTTTAAAAGTTGTTAAAAAATGATAGTCAAATAATACTACTAATAATAAAAATATGAATAATCTAATAATAATTATTAGAGAAATAATCGTACTAAGAAATGTATATATGAATAAAAGAATATTAATCAGACCCAACAATTCTTATAGCAATAAGAGATAAAAAGTAAATCAGGAAAGGAATAGAAATTTCCTAAGTTGAGACATGTAGAGTCCTGTCCTTAGAGAGAAAGCGTCCTTGCTATATATCGACACTTCTCTCCCAAGATACAACGTCTTGTCAAATCAATCGAGTGGCACTGAATTACCTCTAAACCTTATGAACACCAATGTTTTAAAAGATAGTATAGAGAAGATGATAAAACATTTAAAATATGAGCTCTAGGCTCTGGTGTTTGTTGTGTTTATTCTGATACAAATAGGGGGGGTTTATGGGTACTATAGAGAGACTTAAGAGTCATTTGATTAGATAAAATATTGATTCGTAATAAAATTATAACTGTTAACCATAAATAACATTCATCCATAAAATTTAAAGTCCACAAAAATATTAGTAACCCTAGGATAATATTTAATTATATAGTTTTAAATTATGTTAAATATTTCCAACAATCCCCACATAATTTTAATAATATAAAATAAAATAAAATATATCATCTTTTAAAACAAAATATTTTAGTTCAATGTAAGGAACCTTTCGTGTTTGAGCAGTACACCTATGGATGTCATAAAAATCTGTACATGCGGGTATCCGCTGATAAAATCCGCAACGGATAGGAAGTCAATATTGTAAATAGATATCTGTACATAACAAATATGAATATTTTTCATACCTGCATGTTAACGGAACGAATAATACTACAAGAAAATAATGTATTTGCGAGGGAAGAACCCCTAGCCAATCCCTCACTAATCCTTCCAAGTACCACAATAAGATACATACAAGGTATTGGAACAAAAGCTGCCCACCCACCCATGCTAAATGAATGAATATGAAATCCATATTGCAAGTCCTAAGAAAAAGAATATGGCTATTGAAGCCAATGTGTAAATGCAACATAATCGAAACCACAAAAGAAGAAACAAAAAACACTACAAAGGCTAAACGAAAGGGAACACAAGTATAAAAAGCCAAAAACATAAAACAAGGTCACCTGGTTAGTTCTCTGCAAACATTTTCCTCTGGGCCTCCACCTTCATTCTTCATGGCTCCTCCTTCCATTCTCTCGGCCATTTCTCCGCGTAAAACCTTATCCCTAGTTGTTATAAAATGCTTATAATCTAAGTGATACTCTTCCTCTAATGCATGTTGCAGCATGCCTCCTAAAACCCTTGCCTAGGTAGTTCACGATTTTAGGTTTTGTAGATTTAAAACCAATATTGTTGAACCCATGTCCACTCACACACCAAACACATACTCTAACTACTAAGCCACATGTCCTCCTATATGATATAAAGAACATCACTAATTTATAAACGCATATATTCTTCATGCTATAATTAAATAAATAAATAAAATAAAATAATAAAACAACAAAAGTTCTTATAAAGCATCAAGCACTTTTACACTTCACCTAAATACTCTAAGTTTTTCCTAGGTTTTACATGATTCGTTGACATAGAATTTATAGTCACAAAAGCATATAATGTTAATTTAATATAATTGTCAGAAACCTCTTTTAAAATTATTAGAGTTGGTTTTAACTACTTCCAAATTAATTTAAAAAGAAAATCTCATTCAATATTTAGTGACAATTATAACTACCAGGAAAATATAACTTTTTCAAAAAGAAATTTATTCAATATTTAGTAGCGATTGTAATGGTCACCAAAGTAATTTTTTTTTATAAAATAAAAATAAATGCAACAAACTTAACCAAAATACAACTAGAAAGAAAATAAATAAACGTACATAGAAGAAAAGTTACATAAAATATATAACTTTTCTAAATGTAAAATAAAGGACCTATATTTGGACACTAAAAACATATGCAAAAGAAATTAAGGGCTTAAAAAAGTAGGGACACTTAATAGTCTTTGGAAACTTGGACCCTTCACTTATCTCCTAATGGTCTTTGTAATCATAATATTCATTTACTTTTGCAATCATTAGTGTATATCAACACCCCCAGCCGGCCCTTTGGCCAAGCGACCCTAGGATAAACGGCCGAATGTCGCCCGCTACAAGTGGACTATCCAGCGGTTTGTTGATGTTGCAATCTTTTTGGAGTGATTTTAGGGAGCTCACAATCGAACGACCCCGAGGACAAGCGGTCGATCGGTTACACTTCATGTAACTGAAAATCACATTTAAATCCCTCTTAATGTAAACACCGACAACGCTGGCCATGACTGACCATTCTCATCCAACTATTTGAGTGCAACAACATGACGATCAGGTTGCGGATATGAAGAAGCATCAGTCGGGCAGATCAAAAGATAAACATCAATACATCTGAAGATTAAGGTAAAAAAGGTCAGTAATTAAGTTTAAAAAACATTTGGATCGTAATTAATAATACCTTAATCACATGCCCATACCAAAAACTATAAATAGGGGCCCAAGGTAAGTTGGTGAGAACTTTTATCTTGCATTTTTTTACAACATTAATTACATTCACCCAAACAGACTTGAACTGACTTAAGCATCAAAGCCTAATTGACAGGTACCCCAATCGTCTGGACAACTGAACGGGAGGAAATGAAAGAAGACCGAACGGAAGAAGTTGAAAAAAAAAAAAAAAGGAAAGTTGAGTGAAAACAAATTAAGTGTTTTAGATAGGTGTTTGATCCTTACACCAGAAACAATAAGCATACTTCAATCTTGAATTAAAATGAAAATTAATCTCTAACCAATTAATTGATTACTTCAAGTAGCAGTCAATTATCTATACAAAATCATATTTTGAACACTCATAAAATAATCATTAATATTTTAAGATGATCAATTATCTTGTTTATGATAACTGCTTATGATACAAGATAAGATAATCAAATATGTATGCAAATGATATTTTTAACAAAAATAAATTATATTTTAAAGTGATTGATTGTTTTATCAACATTATTAAACTCAATATTTATGCAAATTCGTGAAAACTTTTACAACTCAGACAGAAAACTCGAATTCTAAACTTGTAAGACTTTATTTCACATAAAAAAATATTAAAGAATAACCAAGAGGTTTGTCAGAATGAATATTAATCAGATTAATCAGTGTTTAGCTTTTGATAAAATAAAATAAAATAGAGGGAGAGTGAGAGAGAAAAGAAAAGACACAATGAGATAATAATATATGCTTATGTTATTATTGGGGAAGAAAAAGAGATTTGTTGTATATTTTGCAACAACGAGTCTTTTCCTGGCAGTAGCCACCACGAGGATAGGAAATATTCACGCACTCTTTGTTACAAACATTGTTATCATGACAACTCCCAAAGTCGATGAAGCAAATAACCAACTCTCCTCTATCACTTCTCACATTATTCTCAATATCCCTACCTGAACACACAACCAAACCAATGCACATCATTCCCAAAAAAACTATGTTAATATTTACATTCATCATCTTCAAACCCATTCTCTTGTTATCTTCTCTACTTCCCAAAACTAAACAATCTTGGATGGATTACCACCACTCTTCCATCCTATTTAAACACCATAAACATTAATAATGCTACTTAATGGTCACTTTCACTTTTTGGAAGTCAACTCTTTTAATGTTCATATTATTTCGTCACTGTCATTGATGAGACTATTTTTCTTATCCAACACGTCTTTAATGAAAATAATAAAAGTGACTTGTCCTCTTACATTAATTACAATATCATTTTGTATTAACGATCAGTTCACATTTATTAACACGTGAAGAAACTTAATCAAGATGACAGAGCAATTGAATAGTCATGCCACATAGGTAACGAAAAATAATTAACAAAAAACAATTAATGAAAAATATTAACTATTTCTAATTAATTTAACATAAATAGTTTCTTTTATTTTACATTATTGTATTATGTATTCTTCCTCTCTTTTTCTAAATATACAATTATGGCTAAAAAAATATAACAATATTGATATAATAATAATTTAATAATAATAATAATAATAATCGATGCTCCACTCATAGATATTTACTTTTTTATTAATGTACATATTCGGTCCACAAATTTACTAAAGAGTTTTGCCCAACAATGTCCAATCAATATTATTGGCCTAAAATGGTTAAATAATATTAACCGAGATATTTGTTGGTACAATCACTATATATTAATATAATAATATTAACTGAGATATTTGATTACATCATAAATATCTTTTTATAACATATATCGATAAAATATATGGTTAATCTGGTCAAATAATATATTATTGTTATTATCATGTTGATTTTAAATAAATGTGGTAATTTTTTAATATCTTTATTGCATAACATATTTCATAAGGCCGAGAAACCCTATAAGTACGCATGGTATTTTTCCAGGAAGTACAATTATAATGCATGTTAACTATTCTACTGATATAGATTCTAAAACTTTTTTACTACTTGAGTGTTAGATAGTCTTTTATAGGTGTATCTCCTCCTTTGAAACAACGAGGGATTCAATTCTAGTTATCAGAAACATTCAAGAAACCACTAAGATCTTGTCGCCTGTCCATAGATCCATGCCTCGAATCCTGCTAAGAACATTTGGCGCCAACTATGGGGTCCAATTAAAACTTTATCTTGTCTTAACATTTGATACGTATGCACTTTACTAACTTTTCCTCTCTTGATGTTAACCATGTCTGATGGTGATTCATGAAAGCAAGCAAGGCTCACAAGAATGGAACTGACCAACATGAGAAGCGTTCAAATGGTCTTAACGCTATCCTTCACCTTAATGTTATCGACATCATTGTCGACTCGTAGGTAAAATGTGCATGTGTTCTTTTGAAATCTCCAAGGGTGATTCACCTTAAACATGTTAACATGCCAACCTGATTAACATGTGGGACAAACACTTTCGAACACGTAATTAAGTGTGTGTAAATATTGAAGAACCTAAACATTGTGTAAATATTGAAGAACCTAAACATGCATTCTGACGGGGTGCTACCCTCTATAAATCTAAATGACTAGCGTGATCTTTATAATCTATAACTATATATGCATTTATTAATGCCATTATTCCCACACTTGCAACACCATTCTTCTGGGAGGAACTCAAAGAAAATTAGTAAATCTGGATGGAGTGAAATGCAAACCTAAGTGAAAGGAACATATGAAAGCTTATTAGCTACAAGATTGGCACACTAGTTTTACCAAATTATTAAAGCTATAGATGCTAACTCGACCAATGCCAAAATAGAAGATGTGAAGTTGTTAGAGAATGGGCTTGGATCCCAACAAGATGAAGAAAAAGATTGAACAAAAACACATGTACATTTTGTTGGCAAAGAAGAGGATGATTGAGATCATTCTTTAAGAGTAAAAGTTTGATGATAATAAAAGCAAGTTCAAAGAGAGGGCAAAAGATATTGGAAAGACTATTCTATTAATGTATTTGATTAAACCTTTGAAATAAGTCATATATTAGTGAACAATTTGTATGTAGGACTTAGCTTAGAGAGTCATAATAGTAACTTTTGATATAATCGATTATCTTAAGTGATAATCGATTATCACTGACAGTTGTAACTTGACTTTTTAGATTCGTGACCTAATTTTCAAAAGTTTATATATGTTTGTGCTAAACATATTTCAAAAAAACAACCTTTTTGTCAATCAGAAATTTAGTGTTGTGCTTGCAAAGAAACTTTCTGTATGTTTGAAAAGTCTAGTGTGGGTACTGTAAGACTCGAAAAAAAATTAGAGCAATTAGGTGAAGATATAAAGAAAAGTTGTTGATTTTTTAAGGAGAACTTTTTGATAGAGACCGTACCCCACCAAATTAAAACATATTAAATGCAGTATATGAAAGTGAACCAAGTCGTCTCCCAACGACCAATATTTTCATTCAAAGCGAAATTTCCAGATGACCACAACAATAACACAAGGGGGGGGGTTTGGCAGATTTACGGATGCAACGCACAATTGAAAACTTCAATGCAGATGTGTAAAATCAATGTAAAAACAGCGTTGATTCTTTGCTTCAAATGAACATCCACCAATCACGGATTACAACTCAAAATTGTTATATTAACTCTAATGAGACTCGAATTAATTACTAAGCGCAAATGAACTCGAACTCAAGCGCAATTAAGCAAAGCACACAACCATGAATTTGCTACATTTCACTAAGCATGAACACATAATGATTCCACTTTGCAAATTAAGCAAAAACAGAACGGTTTCTTCATTTAAACCCAACGTAAATTCAAAATTGAGAGATTAACATAACTCCACCGAACAAAACACTAATCTCAAGGTTTCAATCCATTTTCTGCAAAGAATCAACACGCAAATTTAGTTCCTCATGGAATCCAAATAAGGCTTAAACATAAATTTTGATTCAACCATCCAAATGAGTGCAAATTGATGCAGAAAACCTAAATTGGTGCAGGAATCGAAAATGAGCAAGGAAAGAAAGGGGCAACAACGAAAACAACAACAAAAAATGAGAATACTTCAATATAAATGTTACCCAAACGGTAGAAAACGTTAATACAACTTCAATGTGCTGTCCAAGGCTCATAAAACTTGAAAAACCAATGGAAAATGTGAAAAATCCGCTTGTGCCACCATGGGTCACCTTCCAAAGCTTAATAACAACAAAAATGGAGGTTTGAGAGAGTGTGGAAGAAGAAGGAGCGGTTGGTCTCCCCCATGCAAACCTAATTTCGTGGTCATATCACCCCTGCCACTCAGAATTACGAAACTGTCATTATGAGCTGCAGAATTACAAAAATGCCACTCTGGGCCTCAAATGTTGACCTATTGACTTTGCTGACTTGGAAATGATGTGGCGACTCTCTTCAACTGAATATTGACGTCCAAGCTCTAAAATTGCTTCACCCAAATACCTAAAAATAATTAAAAACACAAATTAGGTCAAATAATGTGAAATTAGTCCAAATTCGAAATAGTGGCCCAATAAAGCCCAATAGATGAAAAACACTCTAAATATGAACAATTAAGCACTGAGCAACTGTCTAATGGGTACACAAAGGCTAGTGGAATGGAAGAAAATAATGACTCATCACTTTTGTTGGAGTAGTGATCACGTGGGCAAAAAAAGAGAAACACATTGAAAAAAATTTATTGATTTAAGTTGTTGTTATAATTATTTTATTTAATTATATCATGTGGAATATATGTGTTTATAAATTTGTGGTGTGCACATTATTATCATGAGAAAATGTGTAACTTAGTGGTTGGTGTATGCATTTGGCTTAATTAGATGCATGGGTTTGAACCTTGGTGGCATGGGAAAGAGGTAGTTTTTATTTTCCCTTGGAAAACGATCTTTTGACAAAGAAACAATTGACAAAACGTGAAAAAGTGACGTGTCTGATTTTTATTTAAAAAATAAAATCCATGTGTGATTGTAAAAGAAACTCTATCTTTATTGAACCCGAATGAAAAATCCTTCCACTATGCTTAACGAAAAATCCTTCCTCGCAGCAAAACCAAAATCCCTTCCTGACACCTAAACCAAAAACCCTTCTCGCACGTCGTGACCTCTTAAGGTTTGTTGCTCGAAATCCAAATATTGGAGCGTTCTTTCATTCGTTTTCTCCCGCCTCCCCAAGCTGTGTTGCTGGTGTCAAGGGTGGTCGTCCACAAGTGTGCAAAACAAACAATATTTAGAGTTAGTATCTCTCTTTCAATTTAGACTATATTCCTCCACGATTTCTCCCCCAAATTTACAAACCCCATTTTTTTCCACTGGTTTGTTCGTTGAAATGGTGATTATGGTTCATTTCTCCACGATTTCTCCCACAAATTTACAAACCACATCCCCAAATTTACGAACCCCATATTTGATTAATTTTTTTGTTCACTGAAATGTTGATTATGGTTTATTTGTGATAATTATTTTTTTTTCCATTTTGGACTCTTTGCTTCCAAGTTGTGACTTGCGTGTCGTGGATGACAGATGTGTTTGCTTCATTGGGTGGGTTTTGTTCTTGGAGGGTTGGTTCCATTTGACAGTGGAGGTTAAGTGTCATAGTTTCACAAAAAATGATTTTGAGTGATTTTTATTTTCATTTGTCTTGAGGATTTTATTTAGGAATTCCATATTTTTTTTAAATGCATTGTTCTGTTGTAGTTACACATTTTTGCAATGGTCAAATATGTTAAATGTATGCAGATGTATGTACACATACTTGTTGGATAAATGTTGTTTAATGAATTGTATTAGTAAGAAGCTAAATATTATTTGGATAAAAGTGGGGGATTTTGTCATAAGTCAAAGTTTCAATAAGAATTTGATACTTTTGAATTAAGTTCCTCTATTTTTGTAGTTGTTAGATGGTTATTTCATTACATGCACTAATGTTGTTGTCTTACTTTGAAAATGTATGCAAGTTGTTTTTTATGTACTTGTCTCACCAAAAGAGTTTGGTTCTGTACTTGTGAGAGAACTTTTCAAGCCTTCAGTGGTGGCTATGTTGAGAAGGAAGACGTGGGAGACAAGGATGACTTAAATCTTGCAGTTGATCAACAAGAACAGGACATTGATGAACTTGAAGAACAATTGAAGGAATTGAAAAGACTTATTCATGAAACGTAGGGTGAATGTAATAAGGGATTTGGAGGGCCTTCCCATGAAATTTATGACTATGTTGATGACATAATTGATGATGATGTTGCAGATGATAATGCCTGTTGCGATGCTCAGCCTAGTTTTCCCATTTTTGGTAAAAATATGGATGATGCCTAAAAAGGTCAAAAAGCAGCAAAGCTTGATAATGAAGACACAAATGATAGTGAAGAAAACAATATGTATGTTTGAATGAAACATCAACCACAATTACGTTTGAAGAATGCAGCAATTCGAACTCCATTTGCCTCATATCAAAGAAGGAAGTTCCGTAATTAGATGTTTATACTTGTTTATTTGAAATTTCTTGAGATAAAATAGTTGATCTTTTTTTTATTAGTAAGAGATCAAAATGTTTGTTATGAAAAAATCAGATAAATTTTTTGCTACATTATTATGTTGAAGAAGTTACTATGTATAAGAAAGTTACTTTTGTGTTCACCAAATTAGTCTGATTTATCAGGTTTGATGTGTCGCAAATTTGTACAATAGTGTGTTCAAAAATACTTACCGTGTTTGCCATTTAAGTAGTCATGGTTTTCCACTTAAACCTGCAGCATTTATTAGAACAATTTATTTTTCGCACTATATGCGCAGGACACACCCTTGTGACACACAATAACCAGAGATTTTTGGATAAGAAAGGTCGCCATGTATCCCTGGTGAAATGAAGTTCCAAATGAAATGGGCACCTCTCTACATAAATTACTTACTGCATTTGTCATTTAAGTAGTTAGTGTTTATCATTTAAACCTGGAACCTTTTTCTGAACAATTTATTTTGGAACATTATGTGCATGCCACAACATGGTGAGACCAAATTCTTGTGTTTTTTTTTATAAGAAAGGTTGCCATATGGGCCTTGTTAAAATGAATTTCAAATCAAATGGCCACCTCTATGTGGGAAACATGTTGTGCAAAATCTCCTATTGTGTTTGCCATTTAAGTAATCAGTCTTTGTCATTTAAACCTCCAACCTTTTTTCTGAACAATTTATTTTGAAACATTATGTGCATGCAACAGCCTGGTGAGACCAAATTCTAATAATTTTTTGATAAGAAAGGTCTACATGTGGCCTTGGTTAAATGGAGTTCCAAATCAAATGGCCACCTCTACGTGAGAAATATGTTGTGCAAACCCATGATCTATGATTTGCTCATTATATATTCATATTAATTGTAGTTGAGCAGGGATGATTTTTAGTGGTTAGCTTATTGAGTAAATTGTAAGCCCATAAATGTGCTTACTTATGACTTAAAAACTGCTAACACATGATCTAAGATTTGCACATTAGATATACATGTGAATTATAGTTAAGCATGGATGAATTTCAGTTGTTGGCTTGTGTAGTAAACTGTAAAATATGTGTTTACTTATGAATTAAGAATTGTCAGCCCATAGTCTATGATCTGCACATTAGATATCCATGTGAAGTTATTTGTTGTCCTTAATTTTTTGGTATAAGTATATACAGTTGATACGATACATGTTATTTTTTCATTTAAGTGATTGAAATGCACATACTCTTCATTTATCTAATTGAAATGTAGAGTTTAGTAGCCTTATAATGTTCATTTGGTTTACTATAACGAGTGATTTTAGTAAAGATAGTGATTGCAGTGGTGATAGCTAGGCTGATAGGAATATATGTTTCTTAAGGTATTCTACAATAGAGCACATAAACACTCCCTGGTCAGGAGTTCAACGCACGAGGTTTATGTCATTACTAATTTCCTTACACAATAATGCAAATACACAAATGTTTGGAAGTGGAGAAATTTTAAGCTACATTACACTATTTGACTTTGATTTAATTAAAATGACATGAAATATTCACGACAAATCTAATGAGTGGCTTTTTTTTTTCATGCAAAACACTGTAAGGTTAACGCAATCCTTCATTTTGGAAAGTATTTTGTACACCATGGCATAAACAAACAAGATGTTTGCTTCTTTTGTTCCTGTTTGGGAATGACATGGTTAGTCAAGGAGTCCATGACAGTAGTGAAGTTAATTCCCTCACTATTTTGACATGTTTATGTAAATCTTCTTTCAAACTTTTAGTTATGTGATTTTTTAGTTCACGTTAAATACAATAATATAAGCATATTAAAATGTGAATTTTCTGCATTGGTATGTTTTATTGAGACTCAAAGACCTGAGCAATAATTCACCTATTAACGCTCAGTTGGACATAAATAAGCTATAGACTCCATATTATACTTGATTTTTAACTGAAATCAATCTTGTGTGATTTTTAAATTTACAAAAGGAAAAGTACTGCACTTATTTAGGCTTAAATTCACATAAATAAGGCAAGGACTCCAACATTGTTGTTTAAATTTTTGGCAACTTTGCCTAACTTCAGTAAGTGAAAAGTTATAACGTGAGTTGCCACTTATTAGCCTTATGTTTGACACTTGATTCAAAAAATGGAATAAATTGTTTGTTTATTTTAACTTAACATGAGGACAAGTAATTCATTCTTTAACGAAAATAGAAACTCATCACAAACCATTTAATTGATCACTTAAATTAACATTCAATTATCTACATAAACCGTATTTTGAACAAGTGATATTTTTAACAATAATAAGTTATATTATAAAGTAATTGATTGTCTTATAAATATTATCAAACTCAAGATTTTATGTGAACTTGTGAGAGCTTCATAAACTCAAATCGTAAAATTGAATCTTAAATTTGTAAGAGTTTATTTTGCACACAAAAAAAATATTAAGAATAATCGAAGGATTTTTCAGAATGCACATGAGTCAAATTAAACATTATGTTTAGTTCTTTATAAAATAAAGAGAGGGGGATAGAGACAAAAGAAAGAGACATAATGTGATAATAAGATATGCTTATGTTATTAATGGAGGTTTTGTATTCTACAACAAGATTGATGACCATTTGTGCAGTGGCCACCAAGAGGATAGGAATTACTCATGCACTCTTTGTTACAAGCTTCATTATCATAACATTTGCTCGGGAATTCGGGGGGGCAAAACACCCATCTTTGTCCATCAGTGTTCACATTCATCGCAATGTCCCTACCTGAACACACAACCAAATTAATGCACATCATTCCCAAGAAAACCATGTTAATCCTTACATTCATCATCTCCAAACCCATTCTCCTACTATCTTCTCTCCTTTTCTTCTCTACCTCTCAAAACTAAACAATCTTGGATGGATTACCACCACTCTTCCACTCTATTTAAACACCACATATTGATAATCCTACTTGATGCTCACTTTCATTTTTGGAAGTTAACTCTTTTTACATTAAATGTTTAATTTATTGTTTATTTAAAGACAAAATTAATATACTTCTATTCAACTAATCATAAAATTATGTGTAAGATAAAAAAAGGCCTCAAAAAAATATTTTATTACTAATATAACTCTATTAAATTAATTATAAGTTTATATTTGGGAATAAAATTTAATTAGATTATTATTAGTGTATGTTAATTTTTATTGGTAGTAAAAATGATAATTAATGGGTTAAAGTATTTTATGTAGTAAATTATAATTTTGTTTACAAGAAAGAGAATGATTAGATATCTTTATTCTCTTATAATCAATCTAGATTCTATTTTCTTCTTTTATCTCACTGTGATTTCTCTCGCCTCTCCTTACTTTATTTTCTTCTCATAGTCCTTTTTATAGGGTTTTGGCACATTACATCCCTTAAATCTCTTGAATCTCAGGTTGCATGTGTGTACCATTTTTTTCATCCCCATTTATAGTTAGTATGTTTTTTCTTTCTATTTGCGTTGTTGTTAATTTTATTCTGTTTTAAATTTGTATTAGAATTAGAAATATGTTTCTTTTGCCTAGTTTTGTTTTTCGGTACTTTTAGATTTACAGGTTTTGAGAGGGTTTTTTTTTTTTTTTCATTTATTTTGTGGGGAAACT
>Ga0214543_1010121_pt1 | contig 14205 bp, 8 predicted proteins | sample CNSS2metaG_FD_160094 | JGI IMG/M metagenome (GOLD analysis project Ga0214543, IMG submission 160094) | Root nodule microbial communities from cowpea collected in UCLA plant growth center, Los Angeles, California, USA - CNSS2 | ecosystem: Host-associated > Plants > Roots > Nodule | place: USA...
ATAATATAAGATAAAATATCTTTTGAACAATTATAAATATGAACTTTTGAACATTAAGACACAACAAAACACAAATTTTATAAACATTACGACGTTTTCAAATTTTGTACTTAGAAGACTTTGACATCAATTATGGAAGTGAAAAGATATAAAGTTGAACTCTTCCAATTGATTCTCAAGTGAGGGTTTTGATAAATTTAAACCATTAAATTAAGATAACAATTGATAAATTTATCAAAATAATTAGTGGAATAATGTTGTATAATATAAGATAAAATATCTTTTGAACAATTATAAATATGAACTTTTGAACATTAAGACACAACAAAACACAAATTTTATAAACATTACGACGTTTTCAAATTTTGTACTTAGAAGACTTTGACATTAATTATGGAAGTGAAAAGATATAAAGTTGAACTCTTCCAAGTGATTCTCAAGTGAGGGTTTTGTTCCAATTTATAGATTTCAAACTCATGGATTCTTTCTTGATTAACCACTAATCTTACAAGAATTTAATCATACTCAATAATTTGTATGATTTGCTACAAATTAGCTAGGTATAATTTGCTATGGATTTTTAGAGACTAGATTGGGAAATTTGCTACAAACTGTCCAGCAAATTAACAAACAAGTTTTGTAGTTAATTAGCGGATGTATTACAACATTTGTTTTTAATTGATTAAAAAGGCTTTGGAGATGCATTTGCGATGGACATGGGGTGAAATAGTGAGGGAATAGTTTCTCGCTACTTAACTACCTAAAATTTAGCTATAAAAATTATTTTTTATATTTCCTCACTAATTCATTGCAAAATGATTTTGCGAGGGATCTATGAGATATTAGTTAGGGATTATTTCTTCACAAGTATGATAAATTCTTGTAGTGAATCATTATGTATATTATTCCTAGTTTCCAATTGTGCCTATCTAACTCTTTTATGCTAAGCGCTTTGATAAACATATATGCAACGTTCCACCTTTTCTAATTCAATGTCTCCATATTCAACAAATTCTCTAAGAATGTGATATTTTTTTAGAGTAATGTGTTGTCTTTTGATGCGATATAGGATTTTGTGCTTGAGTGGTTGCTCTGTTATTATCACACAACAAAACATTTGGTTCGTCCATTAAAGGAACTACATCAAATTCAATTAAGAAAATTTTCATCTACATTACCTCCTTAGCAGCTTCAGTTGCTGCTATATATTTTGCTCCAGTAGTAGTTGAGTCAGCGATATTATGTTACTTATAACTTTTCCAATTGTATTGCCATTTTTGGTTACAAAACCAGAAACAAATTTTGCATCATCAACATCTAATTGAAATCTTGCATCAACATAACCTTTTAGCTTGAGTTCGGAATCTCCATATATGAGGAATTAGACTTTATTCCTTCATAAGTAGTTAAGAAAGGTCTTGACCACTTTCCAATGTTCCTTACCTAAATTGGCTTGATATCACAAGTCATAGTATACATGACAGATCCACTACACTATATCCATATGTTTTTTATTTAATCAATTTAATTTATTTTTAATGAATTTACTTAAAAAGTGTTAATTAAATTAAATTTTATTCAATTTTTAGAAAAATATTTTTTTATTTATTAACTTAAAGGTTTAATTAATCGTAAGGTACCAAGTTTGGTACTAGAATGTCAAATTGGTATCCGCTTTTAAAAAAGTGTCAATTGCATCCCAACTTTTGAAAATTATTTCAATTAGGTCCCTTTCAAACAGAGTTGACTAACGCCGTTAGTCAACGTGCCACGTGTCAATCTGTGGTTTTTTTGATTTTTTTTAAAAAAAATTTAATTTTTTTTTAATTTTAAATTCTTTTTTAAAAAAAAATTAAAAATGCCACGTGTCAAGTCCCTGTGTGTGACACATGGCATTGTCAGTGCCACGTGGCATTGTAATGCCACGTGTCAGTGTCACTATTAGATGTCATTGTGTTGATTTCGATTTGGTCCCCACATATGTCTTTTTGTTTCAATTTAGTACCTAAGTATGTGTATCTGATTCAATTTTGTCCCATTTTTTTTTAATAATTAAAATATTTTTGTAATCCATTTTTTATAAGATTAAAAATAATTAAGTATAAATATTTTTACAAAATTAAATACTAATATTTATAATGTTTCTCTCAATTTCAGACCAAATTTATTATTTGTATGAATGTTATGCTATTTATAAGTACTACAATGACTTTTACCACTAAATTTTAATATAAATATCAAATACTTAATTTTTTTTAAACTTTTATACTTAATTACTTTTAATTTTATTAAAAAATATTTTAATTATTAAAAATTATTAGATCAAAATTGAATCAAATACACATAAGTAGGTACTAAATTGAAACCAAAAAACATAAATGGGGACTAAATCGAAATCATCACAATGGCATCTAATAGTGACATTGACACTTGGCATTACAATGCCACGTGGCACTGACAATGCCACGTGTCACACACAGGGACTTGACACGTGGCATTTTTATTTTTTAAAAAAAATTAAAAATAAAATTAAAAATAAAAAAAAATTTAAAATTGTTTTTAAAAAAAATCAAAAAAACCACAGATTGACACGTGGCACGTTGACTAACGGCGTTAGTCAACTCTGTCTGAAAGGGACCTAATTGAAGCAATTTTCAAAAGTTGGGATGTAATTGACACTTTTTTAAAAGCGGGTACCAATTTGACACTCTAGTACCAAACTGGGTACCTTACGATTAATTAAACCTAACTTAAACTGCTGATAAATCAAATTTATTTTTTATAAATTTATTATGCTTAATTTTCAGTCTGTATCAAATAATTAAATATGTTATTTTAATTTGTATTGTTACTTTTTTTAATTTAAAATTTTGAAAAACTGATAATAAAAATGTATTAAGAAATAAAAGATGGTAAATTCAGTAAACTATTGGTTAAAAATTAACTAAAATAATTTATAATTTGTAAATTAGAAACTCTTAAAATAAGTTAACATTAAAATATTTAACATTTTTATTTATTTCAAATAAAGAAGTATATTAGTTAATTGTTTTACTAAATACGCATTATGTATATATTATCTGTTTTTAAGAAGAAAAAAAAAATAGAATGTCAATATGTGAACCTTGCAGAATTTGTAAATGATTTTCTTTATTTGGCCCGATATTTGAGTTGAAAGGGTCTTGTTATGATTTTGCATTTCTGGGAAGGAATTTTCGAAAGTTATTTTCTTGCTGGGACATGTTATTTAAGTAATTTTAGTCTCCATATTTTTAAATTTTGCTAGTTTAATCTATTTATTACCTCGGTGCTTCTATAACTTAACTTCCTTATTTGTTTGGGAATTTTATTTTATTTATTTCACATTTTTCTATTCGATGGAAAATGTATAAAACATTTTAAAGAAAAATTAAAATTTTGTCACATTTCATTTATTTTAAAATTTCATAGATAAAATGTATCAATAATTTTGAATTTATAAACAAATTTATTTTGTCCATAAAAATTCGTCAATAAGAAAAAACTACTGAAAAGTATAAACAAATAAAAACTACATGAAAATATGTAAATAATTTAATTAATAAATTATTACATTTAAATAAAAATTAATAAAAATAATTTTTTTAAAATATTTTAATGTAAAAAACAAATTTTGAAAAACGTAAATTTACTTAAAATATGTTAATTTATCAAAATTAAAATCAATTAATTTTAATTTTTTTCTAGTATCGATTATTTGATTATTTTCATCAAGTATGTCTTTATTGTATTAAATTCTACGACTTTATTCGCAAATTGCAGAGTTTTTAAAGAAAAAAAAATTACATTGTTTTCGTGCTTTTGCATGTTGATTTTCCCACTTTCTTTATACATCTACAACACACGCTGCTGAGAATCCAAAGTCTTCCACGGATCGTTGGAAACAGACAGCTTTTTTGTATTTTTGGATTGTTTTGACCATCAATTTATAAAATATGGTCGATTAATTTTTTTTTTGGTCAAATAAGATTAAGTTGTCATGGTAGAGGATGACATTAAAGGTGAAGTCGTCCTTCCTCCAACCAATTTCTTTTTTTTTTCTTTTGAAAAAGTGATGTCGTCAGGTACAAGTCAATTTTTGATGCACTAGTGCAGTAAGGGCTTTTGGCCCCGGTTATTTTCATCATTCTGCCTTGGTTTTAGACCCGAGGCATATTGGGACGAGACCAAAAGTTTGGTCTCGGTTGCAAAGGAACCAAAGCCATAGAGACTTTTTTTGTTTCGCGCACCAACCACCATTCACGCACCAGCCACCATGTCCTTCAACTTCTTCCCCAACCCGCTCACCACCGACGTCCTCGTCCGGTCCGCCGACGACCCCAGCCAGCACCCCGGCAAGCTCCGGTTCGCCGCGTTCGACCGCTCCAGCTTCCCCTTTACCACCTTCATGCGCTTCAGCACCAGCTCCACGTCCTTATCCATGCGTGCCCGAATCTCCTTCATCGTCTTCACCGTTTTGCTCTCCTCGTTCGCCTCTTGCAGCTTTCTGTACAACATCTCCACGCTCCTCATGTCCTCTTTCACGTCCTCCACATCCTCGAAGAACTTGTCCATTCACGCATCCAACCATGGCAGATTCACCACACCAGGCCTCCGCGACGCAACCACCACAACAGATCCATTCATCACCGCGCTTAGAGCAGATTTGCACCAGTTTATCTCGTGCGGCAGCTTCACAGCAGCAGAACCTCCATTGGCGAACAAAGACAGCGAACCACCATTGTTGCAGCTTCATCGCGAGCCTCCACGCGTGAGCCAGAAATAGATCTGCAGCAACGAAACAGATATGCACCACGCTCACGGAGAGGAGAAAATTTTGGGTTGGCGTAGAGAAGATGAACAGGTGCAAGGTTTGCGAATTTGGAACCCTAAATAAGGTCTATGGCCTCGGTTCCATTAATGACTGAGGCATAAAGTCGTATAGGCTTCGGTCCTATTCCACCCGAGGCCAAAGCCTCCGCTGTCAGTGGCAATTTCAAAATTTTGGGGAACACTGACGAGTTATAGGCCTCGGTTGAGTGGTAACCGAAGTATAAAATCTCTTATAGGCTTTGGTTGGATAGAGACCCGAGACAAAAAGGTTCGAAAATTTTCAAAAATGTCACCGCACCCTTATAGTCTTCGGTTCTGCAGTAACCGAAGCCTATAAGGCGAGTTAAAAACGTGATTCTACATTAGTGATGGTTTCATTTAATTGCCGACTAAAACTATCCTGACATGCACCAGTTTCAATTAAATGAAGTGGCCTACATTAAATAAGGCTTCATTGAAAGTTTTATACCTATTGTACACTTGGCTTCTCTTGTGAGAAGCCTAAATGTAAATTACTATGAAAATACGTGGCCTCATGTGGACTCCATTGTAGCTGCTTCTGTTCACAAAGCAACCATGAATGACGAAATTGTTTCTGCTGCTCTCCTTCGGATGCATTCTCACGATTGCTTGATAAGGGTGCTTGATAAGGGTATGCAACTTTTTGCTTCTCCTCAAATTCAAATAATATTCATATGGAGCAAGTAATGGTCGGCTTGATTGACAACTTCAATCTTATATGTAAAGGAACTGTTACAAACAAATGATTGAAATAAGATGGTTACTGTGAAAAGGTTGAAAGTAAATAAATTTGTTGTTGCAGTAAGTATAAAATATTGAAGAGGGAGAGAATAATATTGAAATGCAATGCTGTATTATTCACTTAATCAAACCTTTAAATAAATAAATAACAAATAATTAAGTGCTACAAATTAGGAGTTCACTACTATAAGAAAACAAAATTATAAGAGCACTCACAGAAAATATCTCTAAATATATGGCAATTAACTAACTACTTAAACTTTGACCTCCGAACACATATATACATTTTTAACCGGCCTCCATCTTGACAACATTAATTTTAAGAAAAAATAAAATCGGTTAGGAAATGAGAACTTCAACTTTAATGTCATCTTCCCTTGTGACTCTTGTCTCGTGAAAAAAAATTCAAAAACCCTTTTTTTACAAATTCGAACTCCTAATTAAAGAAAAACCTAAACAAACACACCGTAAAAATCTGTAAAACGCCGCGGAAACTTAAACCGCTTCTACCACCATCATTGTGTTCAACTGGAAAAATTCAAAAGCATGCATGGATTAAACTGCAATACGCTACTGCAATCGATGTATCATGAATTAAGAAATTAATAAAAAAAAGTAAATAATCCCAAAAAGTTAGTTACCTGTAATCAAATATCATTGTTCCGGATTTTGAAATTCCTACCGATGAGGAACGCACAGAAAGCATCAACTGCGGCGTAAGTAATTTGATCGTCACTGAGAAGAAAATCACGCCACCTGCTCCTGCCAATCTCCCTCGGTTGGGATATTTGGTAACCGAGACACTTCTGCACGATCTCTTCCACCGAAGCCTGTGCGAGGTTCTCGAAGAACAGCCTCAGATCTAGAGGATCAGTGCACATCTCCAACTGGAACCTCGATTGCTTGAGCTTCCGCCTGTCAGAGTGATTCCAGAATCCGACGAAGTTGTGGTTAGGATTGTTCAGGAAAGTGCGGAGGTTACTCGGCACGCGGTTGGCGTGCGCCAGTTGGAAGATGAGGCACCGTCTACCGACGCAGAGTTGCAGCGTGTCCACCGGCGGATCGTTGGGGCCGGGAGTCCAATGAACGCCGAGGCCGACGACTAGGCAGTTAAGGTAGAGGTATCTGCGGCTGTTGTGGAGCGTGGTGGCTAGCCAGTGCTTAACGACGGTAGCGTTGGCGGTGATAGTGACGTTGAAGAAATCGTTCTCGCCGAGGGTAATGGAGTAGAATTGGTGACTAAAGCAGTTTTTCCTGGAAATGATTACAGCCATGTTTTGTATTTCGGTGTTTCTGCTATGCAGTTTTGGTTTCTCCACTAACCAGAGTTTGTTAGTGAGGATATTTAAATTGTAAATGGCTTGATAAAGGCGCGGATCGCAAGAGAGTACATGCATAGTTGTATACAAAAAAATAAAAATAAGATGAAAGAATGTAATTTACATTTATATTCTTATGCTTATTCTTTTTCTACTCCAACCTTCTCTGCATAATATATTAATTAAAAGTAATAATAGTAATAAATAAATATCAAAATAACAATACCAAAATAATAATAATAATAATAAGACTCTTAAAAAATCACTTTATTTAATAATTTTGTCAATTTTATTAACAAAATATTTGTCAAAAGATTATCTTCAAATTTTGAAACACATTATTGAACACATGTCATGTAATGAGCTATATAAGAAATGTGGGAAGCAACGACGGATAATTAGTAAGAAAAAGGGAAAGCATTAAAGTGTTACTCTTTTTGTCATAATAAACTCTTCTATTGATCATCACAAATTTTATTTTTGTCTCAATTTGACAATGAATGAAAAACTTTGTTTTAAACGAAGGAAAAATAGAAATTTTAAACCATACACACCAAGAAAATTTTCATTAAGATGAAACAACCATTATTTGTAATAAAAAACATGTCCACTAGTTATTAAAATTTAACAATGAAGATTATAGTGTTGTAGCAATTCACCTGCACAACATAGATATCAATTTTGCTTTTGAAGAACGACTCTTAGGACTATGCCACAAAAGAAAACAAAATCACAATTCTTTAACTTAAAAACTCACAATAATGATTCCAAACAAAAAAATAACCACCAATGTTTTTGAGTATTACAGAAACAAACAAAATAACCCAAACCTATCAACCATCTGAATCGAACAACGGAAAACACCAAAAATCCTAACTTCGACGCGAGGTTCGTCTTCGTCCTTTTTCTTCTTCAATTACAGTGTTGTGGCCATTCACCTACATAAGGTAGATGTCAATTTTGTCTTTAAAGAATTAGTCCCAAGAATGTGCCACCAAAAAGTAAACAAAATCTAAGTTCTTTAACCTAAAAACCCACAACGACGATTTAAAAAAAAAAAAAAAACCAAACCTACCAACCATCAGGCTGAATCGAGCAATGGAGAACACCAAAAACCCTAACTTTGCGAGGTTCGTCTTCTCCCTTTTTCTTCTTCGATTTCACTTCAACACACATTAAAGAAGTGTAGTTGATTTCACTTCAACACACTTCGATTTCTCCTTTTTTTCTACTTTCTTCCTTTCTCCTTTTTTTCTTTCCCCTTTCTTTTTTTTTTTTTTTGTCAGCACAAAGACAACACTTTCTCGTCCCTTCATTTTTCACCCTCACACCCACTGTCCAATATGTCTTTCTAGAAAAAAATTTTTAATAAAAAAGTAAAAGCCACCTCTGCCTCTAAATTTTTTTATAAAATTTATATTAATTTAAAAGATAAATATCACGTTGGCATGTCCCCTCATGGAGTAAAGAAATGGGTCAAAATAAGGAGTTACTTTATCATTTTCCTTTTATTTAAATTTTTTTTTTTAAGAAATGTGGGTGTTTACCTTAAAATTGGAAAATGTGTAAATACTATTTAATATAACCTTGAAGAAGATAAGCTTAATTTTAAAAAAATATAAATAAAATATATTATTAAATTAGACATTACTTCTTAATCAGGTTTACCGTTGTTTCATATGAACCAAATCGATTATTTAATAAGGAAATTTAAACTTTTTCAAATTTATTTGAAACTATCATGTTATATAGTTGATATAAGATAAATTAAAATAATGTTTGGATTTTGATCTTGTTAATGGGAGTCCGGTTGGAAACACTTAATTTGTTTTATGCTCTGTAGGTGTGACATTTAACTCTAGTTGTGGAATAGCAACAACAAAAATAAGCTCATTTCTCGCGTTCGCATACAGTGATGAGAAATAAGTCGAAAACAGAATTGCAAGATTATCACCAACCTCTATCTCGTTGATGAGAGGAGATTTGATTATCATGTTATGTAGTTGATCAAGAATATAGTCTACCTTGTTAATATATAGTAAAAATACAAATAAACTAAAATAGTTTTTGGATTTTGTCCTTGTTAACGGGAGTCCGGTCAGAAACACTCTATTTTCTCCATTTTTCTTGTGTTTTTATCTCAAAATCTCTTAAATCTTTCACTGGTTGGTTATTGTTCTTATATAAAGCTTTATCTAGAGTACTTGTCTAGGTATTTCGTCTCTCATGCATCGATCCGGAATATGGATTAATATTTGCTTCTTCACTAAAGATAGAGTCTTAAGGTTGGTGGACTTTGGTCAGTTGTTAGTTCTAGCCAAAAAATAAGAGGTCGATTAGTCAAAACATTCAGAGTGTTTTCTTCCTGTTTCCTAATTACCTTCTTTTATTATAAGGTCTCTTTTGAATCCTCTAACCTTTTGACCTATCATTTCTCATTAAGATTTTTCTTCAATAATATTCTTTATCTTTAATATATTTATTTAAGTTTGTAATCATTATTTTAATACCAACAATTTCAAATCTTATATGACCTTTCAACACCTATCGAAACTGGATTCGACGTCCAAATTCGCTTTCGGCCTAATGATCCAATTAACATTGCACCTAACACTACATAGGCCCTAACATTTAGTCTAAAAGGCTAAAAAGACTATAAAATGTAAAGAAACCACTCACTTATCAATTGGTATTGAGCATACTGACCCAATTGGCACTTGGCCTAACACTACATAGCCCCTTAGCCTTTAGTCTAAAAGACTAAAAAGGCCATATGCAAAGAAATCACTCACTTATCAATCAATATTGGGCCTAATGATGTGATGGGCATTTGGCCAACCGTCATATTTACTTACAACAATAAACATTTTGACTTTTAGTTGTGTTTTAAAATATCAGTAAAATTGCTTACTTTCATGTTACAAGTGGGTGAACGGAATTTGTTCCTTACTCACAGTTGAATCTAATATCACATATGAACTTGTGTCTTTGAATGACTGAAAACGGACCTATCCCCACATAACACCCTTCAAAAGAACATTATTATATTCCCTTTTACTTTATAAATGCTTACTTTTGATGACCAAGTCTCTACTTCACATAAATATTACCATTGCCTTTTTTCAATAAATATCGGTCAATTTGGTAATCGCTATAAAATTATAATCAAATACTGAACATTTAAATTTGACACACTCTGACATCTTCCCTAGGTCGTGTTCTTTTCAAAGGAATGATTTGAAGGAGAACAATTAGATGAATTTAGTTGGATTTGATAATGACATTTATGTTATTTCTTTTAAGATATTTGAAGATGATGATATAGTGGATTTAATAGTAAAATTTGTTAAAATTTGATGGGAATTTGACTAATGAGACGGATTAAAAAAAAGATTTAATAGATTAAAATACAATATTATTAAATTGTCGTTAATGATAAAATTAATATAAAGTGATATTTAAACGAGTTATAAATATTTTAGTAAATTTATTTTTTAAGAATAAAGTTTAAAAAATTGTTAATCAAAATAAAAAAGAATAAAACAAGTTTTACATAAAAAATTAAATATTTTAATTTCAAACACTAAAAATGAAAAAAATTAAACTATTGGAATCAGTTCAAACCACAACAGAATTTGTTCCCAACATACATATCTGATTCCCCCAAAGCTCATGTCCATGGTTAGGGATGAAAAAAAAATCTACGCGCGTGAATATTTACGGATAAAATATGATGGATAATTAGTACCCGCGGATATTTATTATCCACAGGTAGTGGATAATGGGTATTGTAGTATCCGCTTATAAACAGATTGGGTATAAGTAGTATACTATCCGTACCCACGGGTACCTATTATCTGTAAATAAAAAAATAATAATAATAATTTATATTTTATTAAATTTAATTTAATTAAAATTAAAATTTAGTTTATATTTTATTAGGTTAAATTTAATTAAAATTAAAATGTAATTTATATTTAATTTAATTTAATTTATGTTATATTTTATTTTTTATAATTTTATTTAATTTTTATTTAAAAGAATTATAAAATACATATCTTTTTTAAATATTTGCGGATATCCACGGATATTTTTTAAACAGGTATCCGACGAATAAACCGGCGAGTAACGGGTATATTTTTTTTTGCAAATTAGACTGGGAGTAGACAATATCCATGTCCGACCCAATCTGTTATCATCCCTATCCATGGTGGTTGTAAGGTGTCATGCGTAATAATATTAAACTAAAGCAAAATTATTTGTGTAAAATGACTTTATCTATTCTTAAATCTCCTCAAACTAGTGAGATCCCATCAAAACATTTCGTGCTTCACATCACTTCCAAATCGGTAAAAAAAAGCACAACTCACGTCTCAAATCCGCGCCTAATAATTTCTTTGAATAGTAAATAAATGAAAAAAGAATACGGTAACGGTGTTAAACCACAAACGATGACACCAGACGGTCCAAATTTAGATTACCATTTTCATAAAATAATATATTTTTGATATAATTAAATTAATTTTGCGACACCAAAATAGTTTGTTGTGACGTTGGCTGTGTGTCGAATGGAGAATGGATACTAGGATATATATAGTGTTTCTTTATTTCAGATGGTACAAGTCAAGATTATGGACATGTTAACATTTTACTAGAACTTTACAATTGACTACTTATAAAATTGATGAAAACAATAAATACATTATACTGTTTTTATTTAATTAATACTCACTTTTAATAAAGGTTGCAAACAATAAAGGTTACTTTATTTCACGTTAGATTTTTTTAAAATTATGTCTAAATATAAATTAACGTAGTTCTTTCTCCTAAAAACAAATTACTTAGATCAACAATTTGTGGGTAATTTATTCATCTTACTTGAAACAAATTTAAGTACCTTTGTTGTTGAATTAAAAAATTATAATATTTTTGGTTGCTCATCCAAAACGATGTAAAAATGTTAGCTTATTTATTTTACGACTTTGATGTATAAAATTAATAGCATACATGTCTTCAAAAATAATTTTCTCGACCCCCAACACATGCATACTGTCTTTATTATAAGAAAATGCGGAGTTTCTTATTTTTGTAATAATGTTCTCTTAAATATCAATAGTTCCTTGTTGAGCAAGCTTTTTATATACTTAGTTGATCAGGTTATAACATAAAGAAAACCCATAAAAAAGATGAACCGTTTTAGTTTTTAAGAAAGATTTTCTTTTAGAAAACGTATATATGATAGTAAAGATGAATAATTTTCTCTAGGTTTGTTTGATCAACAGAAAGAAAAACAAAACGGATGACAATATATATTTTTATTAGATTAACGAAAAAATAAAGTAGTATAAAAAATTGAAGATTAAAATAAAATTAAAAAACCCTTTACTTATTTTCTCTGCAAATTAAATTTCAAATTTCCTTTCTCCTTCAGCAGTGGTAATAAAAGCAGTCGTATGATCTCAACTCCTACCTATTAAGTAAAAATTCAACGATTCCAATGAGAAAAATGCATTAAACCGAATACCGTTTGGAAGCAGTGAACGCAATATACGTGCCCTAAATGGAGAAATAAACCCTCTCATGCTAACAAGTCCAAAATAAGGAAGCATAATAGAGTGAAATGAGTAAAGTACGAAATAAACCGGAAGATTTTGTGCTATAGTAAGAGATAAGCATGAGTTACCTAACGGGTTTACACGTTCCACACACGGCTGTTCCTTCCGACGAGGAACGCACAGTAGGCATCAACGGTCGCATAAGCAATTTGCTCGTGGCTAAGATATTTACGATCCCAATCGCTCATGCTGATCTCCTGTCTCTGCTCCACTTCGAAACCAAGGCATTTCTCCACTATCTCCTCCACTGAATCTCGTTCGAGATTCTCATTGTTCTTAGTTACCGCAACAAGCCTCAGATCCAGAGGATCGCGACACATATCCAAACCGTGATCCGAATGCTCCAGCTTCCGGCGGTCCGAATGGTTCCAGAATCCGACGAAGAAGTGAGAGCTATGGTTCAGGAACACGCGGAGTATATTCGGCACGGTGTCAGCGTGAGCGAGTTGGAAGATGAGGCAGCGGTGACCGACGCAGAGCTGCAACGTATCCGCCGGAGGATCTGAGCCACCGGGAGTCCACTGGACTCCGAGACCGACAACAAGGCGCTCCAGGTAAACTTCGCGGCGACGGAAGTAGAGAATGGTGTTGAGCCAACGGCGCACGACAGAGGCGTGGGATGTGACAGTGACGGTGACATAGTCTCCGTCAATCTCGACGGTGTAGACGTGGGACCTGGGTCTGTACGTGCGGTGGATGACTCTAGTCATAGTTTGTAAACGTGTGAGGGAAGAAACAGAATGGGGAAATGAACGGAAAAGTTTATTTATGTTGAGAATTATAAGCGGCTTGTCTTGTCTGCATGACTGCACACTGTGCTCAGTAGTGCCACTATGTGGTGTACGATACTACGCTCTGGGTAGCAATTTGTACGGTTCAACTGCTTATTCACTGGTTAATAAGCACTATTAATTAATTTTGTTTTTATCAAAATAACTGTATTTAATTTAAAATTGTTATTTAATTTTTTATTTAATTAATTTTAAGAAATATATTAATTTAGTTATTTTAAATTTTCTTTTTAAATTTAGTTATTTTTCATAAATTAAAAAATTACAACAATTTTGAAAAACCTCCAGTAACCATGCATTTCTGCGCCTTTCCTGTCTCCTCTTGACTGGTAACTTTTTTTTTCGGTGGGACCCATGTTTGTCTTTTCTGTTTTATCCGTATTTTCCTTCCAAGTCCTTGTGCAGAAGGACATAAAGAATAATGTGAGATTTGTGTTGATTTAGGTGGATAGATATTGATATTTTTTTGAATGGATTTAGAAAGTAAAGTAAGTAAATTTAGAAATAATTTTTATAAAAGTTAGTGAAAGATTTGATTGACGTGATAGATAAAATAAAAAATTATAATAGATAAAATTTTGTAATTACTATAATACCCTTGATAAAAAACATTAAATAATTTTTAAATTAGTTAAAAATATAAAATTTTAAAAACTATCACTTAATAAACTTTAATAAAAATTAATAAAAAATCAATTATTATATTATTATAATTATTTTTAAAAGATTATTATTATTCAATATAAATTATTTATTATTATTGTTAATTACAATATATTATTTATTATTAATAATTTATTAGACATATATTATTAATTATTATAAATCTATATTATTAATTATAATAATTATTACACAAATAAATAT
>Ga0214543_1010122_pt1 | contig 14204 bp, 10 predicted proteins | sample CNSS2metaG_FD_160094 | JGI IMG/M metagenome (GOLD analysis project Ga0214543, IMG submission 160094) | Root nodule microbial communities from cowpea collected in UCLA plant growth center, Los Angeles, California, USA - CNSS2 | ecosystem: Host-associated > Plants > Roots > Nodule | place: USA...
CGTAGCTGGTGGATCACGTGTGTTGGACTACGGGCGGGTAGGTCCGTAGAGCAGGACTACGAGCGGGGAGGTTCGTAGAGGCAGGACCACGAGCGGGCAGGTTCGTGTGAGAATCATAAACCCTGAATCCGAGGCTAATTATTTGTGTTGTGAAGGTTGAAAAGCCTTGGGGATTAAGGTCTGGGCCAAGAATTAACTAGAATAAAATAGATGGGTGTATCTTGATTTTTTTTTATTAACTTATATGTTAATTGTTTATGAGCTCACCCTATCTGCTTGTGTTTGGCGATGATCGTGTAATGCGTTACACGGAAGCAGATGATGTTGCAGGTGGTGCTGATGAAGCATAGCATCGAAGAGAGGGTTAACTGGGAAAAGCTTTTACTGGAGTTTTATCATTATTATTTTTATGAAATTTGTAAACAGTGTTTTACTAATTTGTGAATTTGGATACTGTATTGGAGTTTCATAAATTATGGATTCTTGGATAACATCTGATTAATAAATGTTATAAAATTTCCCACATTTTTGGGAAGCGAAGTATAATAAATGAGGTTTTCATCAGATTTCTTAATTTTTATTACTTAAATTAGTAATATCCGACCGGGATGTTACACAATACACTATTAACAAAAATGCAATAACACAAAAAAATTGATTCAAATCGCAAAAAATACCACAAGGCGCGAACGAACGTGGTGTAGCTGTTGTCCTGGTCGTTGGAGGCGTAGTAGCTCGTCGTCAAAGGTAACGCCGATAGCCGACAAAGGAGGCAGAGACGACGAGGAGGAGTTTGTGGTGTTGGTTCGTCGAAGGAAGATAGGGAGGAAGATAAGTCAGGGTTCGCGCAGCAGAGAAGACGACGTTTTGACTTTGGGGACTTTTGACCAGCTCGTCGTCGGAGGCAACGTCGAAAGTAGGTGGTGTTGAGTTCGTAGTGGTGGTGGTGGTGGTGGTTAGTACAAAAATAGAGAAGAGAAGAATGGAATATGGTTCACACAGAAATGGAGAAGACAACGTTCATGAATTGGTGATTTTTAACATACCTTATACCTTGGTTCAATTAAAAACCGAGGCATAAAACCACCTACTGCCTACTGCCTTGATTAAAATCCACCCGAGGCCTAAAGCAGTATTTTGCCTCGGTTCTAGGACACCCAAGGCCATAAAGGGCACAAAAAAGGAAGTTTTTTTTCTGGCTACAATAACTTATCTACCTTGGATCTTAACAAACCGTGACATAAGGCGATATTTTGCCTCTAGTGCTTCACCCTGAGGCGTAAATATTTTTGTTGGATTTTAGAAATTCAAAAAAGCGAGAAATGGAAGATTTTAAGAGGCTTTAGGCCTAGGATGTTTTACAACTAAGGCATATGCGAATTTTCTACCTCAAGTTTACGTGTAATCAAGGCATAAAACACTGCGATAATTACAAGTTTCCCACCATGTGTATATATGTCTCGTTTCCATTGTGATCGAGGCATAAAGCCTGAGTTAGAAAACCCAAAGAAGTAATAATATGGTGTGTCTGTGTGAGTGGTAATGAGGAAGAAAAAAAGAGAGAAGTGTAGAAAATATTTATTTTCCCATCCGTTTTCATATGGCAAACTGTGTATTTATATTCATACATTGCAATACCAATGCAATCGTAGCCTTAATTGTACAAAACAATATAAGGAAGGAATTGGTCATGAAAAGAACACATTACAGGACAACAATCAAAGCAACATATCAAACATCAGTAGTAATATTGATTGTAATTATCAGAAGAGATATTTTCAATTACTAGAATCATATAACTATTTTCTCTATGAGGAACAAATGGTAGAAAAGAGTGAGAACAAAAACATGTTGGGTGGTTGGGATCAGGAGAAGGAGTGTGATAAATAAATAAAAAATTGGGCTCTTCCTTCTTCTTTTTTTCTTTTCCTTTTTTTAATCTCTCTCCTTTTTTCCTTTTTTGCTAAATTTAATGTTTGAAAATTTTTGAAGAAAATATTATTTCACTTTTTTTATTTACCATTAATTAAATTTTTTTTATATTTTTTTGGAAAATAAATTTATTCTCATGGAAGAAAAAAATATAACTTTTTTTTTTTTTGAAAAATAAATCTATAATCGGGCTAAGTTGCCTAGTGCCATGCAAAATCTTGTAAACTTGCGTCATCTTGAAATTCTTTGTACTCCCATAAAAGAGATGCCTAAAAGAATGGGGAAACTAAATCGATTACAAAAGTTGAATTTCTATATTGCGGGCAAGGAGATAGAGAATAGCATCAAATAACTGGGAGGACTTCTGAATCTCCACTGCAAATTTTCTATAAGGAATTGGATAATGTTCCCAATGGTGAAGAAGCAATAGAGGCCAAGATAATGTGTAAGAAGCACATAATGATTTATCCTTGGAATGATCCGTAGGTAAGGACAATAGCATCGACTTCCAAATTGAATTTGATGTACTCAGCAACTTACGACCTCACCAAACCCTACAATCGTTGTCAATGAATGGTTATAAAGGAATCGTATTTCCAGAATGGGTGGGGAGTTTTTCCTACCGTTACATGACAAGTCTAAGTTTATAGAATTGTAACAACTGTTGCATGCTTCCTTCAATGGGGCAACTTCCATCTCTCAAGGGCCTCCGCGTTTCATACATGAATTCTGTGAAGACCATTGATGCAGGTTTTTACAAAAAAGAAAATTGTTCATTTGTGACTCCCTTTCCCTCCCTCAAGTTTCTAAAGATTTCTTCTAGCATGCCTTGTTGGAAGGTGTGGATTGGCTTTATATATCTGATTGCCCTAAACTAAAGGGAGATATACTAGATCACCTTCCTGCTTTGCAAACACTCAAAATTATAAATTGCAAGCTTCTTGCCTCTTTTGTCCCTAGGGCTCCCAACTTGCAGAAATTAAAGATACGAAAAAGCAACAAAGTAGCATTTTATGTGTTTCCGCTCTTGGTGGAGAAAATATACATAGAAGGAAGCCCAATGGTGGAGACTATGATGGAAGCTATCACTATCATCCAACCAATTTGCCTCAAGTATTTGTCAATAAAGGATTGTTCTTCAACCATATCTTTTCCAAATGATCAACTTCATGCATCACTAAGAACTCTTAATATCAGTGGTTTAAACAAACTGAAATTTTCGTGCGACACAAACACGAACTACTGGAAACACTTTCAATACATAATAAGTCTTCCAATCACATACTATGACAATATGGAAACTCTTTTGGTCTTAGGATCAGAGTCGTATAAGAGTCTGATTCATTTTAGGATTGGTTATTGCCCCAACTTTGTATCAATAATCCCAAGAGAAGGATTATTTGTGCCCAATTTGACTCGTTTCATTGTTCATGACTATGACAAGTTGAAGTCATTACCTGATTAGATGGGAATTCTTTTCCGAAAGTTGGAAATTCTTGCATATCCAACTGCCCAGAAGTTGAGTGGTTTCCTAAAGGGCCCATGCCACCTAACTTGTGGACAGTTTGAATCGGAAATTGTGAGAAACTACGTAGCTGCCAAGCGTGGGTATCAATGGACATGGTTACCTCTTTCAATTTTTGAGGGTCCATGTGATGGCATTAATTCCTTCCTAAACGAAGATTGTTGCCTCCTCCATTACATATCTTGGTTTCTAGAACATCTCAACTCTGGAGACGTTGGATTGCAAGGGCCTTCTCCATCTTAGCTCTACAAGAATTGCACATTGAAAATTCTAAAAACCTAGAGAATATTGTGGGAGAAAGGCTTCCTTTCTCTTTAATAGAATTAAACATAGAGGGTTATCCCTTGCTGAAGTAAAGATGCCATAAAAAGGACCGTCAAATTTGGCCTAAAATCTTTCATGTCCGTGGGATAAACATTGACGGTAGATGGATTTAGTGAGGAAGGATGATCAGCAGATAGTTATCCTTTTTTGACCTACATCATCAACTCATAACAATGAAAATCTATTTCTGACATGGAATCTTTCATTTCCTAATGTCTTTCGGAGTTTGATTTCTAACGTTTTTTGTATATTTTATTTACATTGAGATGCCAGTTTTCCTTAGTATAGTGGTGAACATGTGAGATAGATAATTGAACTAAAAATCAAGTTAATGTCATCCATTCATGTTTTTTAAACAAGCATTTTTTATTACGTAAATTAAACAGATGATTGAGATTGGATACAATGTGCTGCATAAAAATCTACCATGCCAACTAGGATGATCTCATTTTACCTCTTATTGTGGGTCTCTGAGTAAGTCATGCTTCCAGGTATATTTAGGGGTAGAGAATAGAAATGTTGCATACTCTTTATTTCCTTTTCCCGCTATTATTGTGTTGTAGGCAACAGTAATATACTTCCCTTTAAGTAGGTCATCGCTTTTGTTTTTTATGGAATGATAAATTTGTGACAGCTTTATACAACATGATGAGATCGAATTTCCAATACTTCCTGGATCTCTTTTTTTTCGTGGAGGTTGCATTCCCTAAGTCAGTATTTGAAATGCACAAAAAATAGCATGTACATAGTTTTAGGAGTGAATACTTATCAACTGATCTACACTAACACTAGTGGACTGAACAGGAAAGAACTAGAAGAGCGGGAATCTTAAAATTCAAAGCTTTTGATGTAAAATATCATAATGGAGGTTGGCATTTCATCAGTATGGACGGGTTTCATACTGTCCTCAGAGATCAAATGGCATACGAGAATATAACATTTGAAGGGAATAAAAAAAGATTAGGCAAGCTTTTTTCTTCTTAATGTTACATGTGAAACTGTGATTATTTAAAACAGAATAGTAAAACTGAACAAGGATAGAAAATATAGGTCACGAGTAGGAGATTGTGGTGTGTCTCAAAAGGAGGTCTCAATTTCCGCCTTACCTCGAATGGTTATCATTCTCATACTGATTTGGGCATTTGATTTTGTTCTTTCCCTTAGATTTTGTTTCATATTTCCTTGATCTCCTTTTTTCGTGGAGGCTGCATTCCCTAAGTCAGTATTTGAAATGCATAAAAATAGCCTGTACATATTTTTAGGAGTGAATCCCATTACTTAACAACTGATCTACACTAACACCAGTGCATTGAACAGGAAAGAACTGGAAGAACGAGAATCTTAAATTCAAAGCTTTTGATGTAAAAGATCAGAATGGAGGTTTTGGTTTCCTCAGTGTGGATGGGTTTCATAATGTCCTCAAAGATCAAATTGCATAAGAGAATATAACTTCTAAAGTGAAGAAAAAAAAGATTAGGCAAGGTTTACTCTTCTTAATGTTATATTTTACTGTTCCTCCCATGCCTTGTTCAATTTTGGAACATATGTGAAACTGTGATGATTTAAAACACAATAGTAACAATGAACAAGGATAGAAAATATAAGTCATGGGTAGGATATTGTGATGTGTCTTAAAAGGGAGAAATGAATTTTAGCATTAACTCTAATTCTTTTCATTCTCTTTACTGATTTGGGCATTTGATTTTTTTCTTACTTTCCCATAGACTGTCTTATTTTCCTTTCTGATTTCTGTTTTATCATATTTTAATAATTTTTGCATGTAATGTTTTATTTTAACCAGGGCTTTGTTCAAATTGATAGGGATGACTCCAAACAATAACAATTTACAGTTCCTTTTGAGCATGTCACCCAGGTATACCGACACATAATTGAAAATGGTTGTCAAGCCTCTAGCTATTGCTCGTTATAAATTCTCTGCTACTCTATATTTGAAGTTTTACTTATTTGATGATTATTGTGCTGTAGGAACTTGCACGTTATGACCATTCCTAATATGCATGGTGAGTGAATTCCATTACACTTTGTTATCTGGTCAAGCCTTGATATTAGTGTCTAAAAATGATTAAATTGAAAGAGAGGCAACCACCAATATCACATTAGAGGTGTCAAGTTTCACGAAGTTCACTGAGAAACAAACATTAAACTTTCACACGATAAGCTTGGCGGTTGTATCTTTGCAATTCTGGTTCATTATGTGAAGAGCAAGTTAGGAAGCCTTCATTATAATATGTTATACGTAATAGAAAAAAATGGGAATCTAAAGTAACTAGAATCAATACTTTTGCTGCCTAGATCCATTTATTTGTTTTGACATCACCCCTTACGTATTTACACGAGAAGAGCATAAATAATTTGTTTTTGCGCATATTGTTAAGGTTATAGAGGCACTTCTCAGTACCACCTTTAAACAAGTGAAAAACTGAAGTAATGTGCTTATTTATGATTCGCCAAAATCCATAATTTGCCGCTATTTTAAGTTAAAAATTGGTAAATATTTTGCTTGTGTTTGTATCATGTAGACTAAATCTTATCTGTGGAACGTATACATCGTACTTCAATTGAGAAATGGTGCTTTAACCCATTTTTTTATTGTTGAATACAATCTAGCTACTGCAATAAAATAGGCCTAATCAACATATTTTGTCCTCACAGTATTAAATTCATAGTATTAAAATCATATGGTAGAGATGTTTCACAGCATAAGCTTTGCAACAAAATTGCATCAGTAGGTGCATAGTCGTGCAAACAACATATTACAAAAGGTATAACTGTTAGGAAAATTGTAAGCAAAACACCAAGAGCTCATATTTTTATGAGTGCAAAGCTGATTTGTGCCTAAATGGCGAAGGAAGTAAAAAGTCTGAAATGGTTAAGTTACTCAAGGGAAGAGTGGCAAAAGAGAATCAGAATACTATTAATCCATTACAGTTTGGAGCAGAAGCTCCATGACCCTATAGGCATAATGCCATCCCTTGCTTAGGAGGGTTAGGTTGAGAATCTTTTGTTTGGTGTCTTTTTACATAAATTAGATTTTAAGAAATCTTGTAGAATTTAAAAATAATTTTTACATAAAACAAAAATATGTGTATTTATTATTTAAATTTAGGAAAATTGAGTTTGAAATATTATTAATATTTGATATTATGTTACATTTTTAGTCTATGTATAAATTACATTGTTACACACACATGCACACACATGCACACAAGCGCACACACGCACACACCAGCGCACACGCGCACACACACACACCCACCCACCCACACGCGCACACACGCACACACACGCCCACACGCGCGCACATGCGCACACGCGCACACGCGAACACGCGCACACACGCACACGCACGCACACACACACACACACGCACGCACCCACACACGCACACATTGTCACGTCGATGTGAGACTTCCAACACACCCTGTCACGTCGATGTATATCTATCTCGTGCATGAGACTAGATATTAATGAGTGGTCTTATAATGGTCTGATAGCGGGTGGAACAATAAAGCTAACAAACATCAAATTTTGCTAAGAGAGACTCTAATCCATGGCTCTAAATTTGCTTTACCTCTAATTACCTCTAATTGATGTGAATCTTCTAACATATATTAATCAAATAAAATGACAAAATCTTTCATATAATATATCTCTTGTATTTCCAAAATCTTAAATCTTATTAGTGGCATCAAAGTCATTGCTATTTTAGGACTTATAGAACAAAAGAAGAAGGAAACTTCTAGTAAGTTGTTATTCCACTCTTAATGAAAGTTAGCTCTAAGGGTCGTAAAAATGCAAACTTATTTAGGAAATTTAGATTTATGGGAAATTGTGGAAAAGAATTACATCATTGATCTATTGTCTAAAAATCCCACTATAGACCAAATCAAAATGAGAAAGGAAAAGATGGTAAAACTGAAGTCATGTTTTTGTTAGTGTTTCAATGATCTTGACTGGAATTATGAACTTAAAGTCACTTATGAAATTTAGAGATTTTTAAAAGGAGAACATGTTGGAAATGAGAATATTTGATGCATGAAATTGATAACGGATTTGAGCGGCAATGACAAATGATGAAAAAGTCTAAGACATTTAAGAAATAATTAAACAAATAATCGGGTATCGTTAATAAGATAAAATTATTAGATAAGGAGTTTCAAATTTAAAAGTCAGCGACAAAATTTTAGTAATTCTACTGGAAATGTATAAAGAGTCTATTACTTCTTATTGAAAAATAGAAAACGATCTGTTTACAATTACTTTTACTGTAGTGATACATGTTTTGCAAATATAAAGAACAATAAAAGTTAATTAGAGAAAATTGTGTTATTCAAGGTATTTTACTTCGTTGTGTCGAAAATGTTTTCTATGTAAAGCAATAGCAAGTTCAATCCAAACAAGAACACACGTGTTTTTATGTTTTGTCTTGATGTTCAGAAAAATAATCATGGACACAACAAGTCTGGGTGGAGGCCATTTTTTTTTTCAAAAATGAAATCAGTACAAATAAAAGATATCTATAAATTTTCACAGGCATTGAAAAAACATAATTTATAAGTTTCCTATTTGAAACATACACATATTTAAATCTATACATCCCCACGTGCGTGCACACACACACGAGTGTATATATATATATATATATATATATATATATATATATATATATATATATATATATATATATATATATATATATATATTTTTTTTTTTATTATATATTATCTTTCAAATCACATTCTTTACTAAACCAAGTTTTTCTTTTATCAAGTTTTAAAAATAAATCTTTTTCTTAATGTATTTTTTTTATTAATGTCTGAAGGTAAATTAAAACTTTTGGGTTGATTTCAATTGAAACTTATAGATTTGATTACAATTCAAAGGTTAGTAAAACAAAACCTCTTCGGCCGCAAAATCCTCATTCAATTCGCCACACAAGCATAGTATTAATCGCTGTGTAAGAACATCAACCCAGAGTAGTCTACAATTCTGACTCTGCCACACTCTGCAACGGCTCCAACTACTCTACACCACCGGTAGTTGGATTCTGCTCCATTCAACTGCTACCGTCAATCTTTCGATGTCTTTTATCGTGATTTTGTTGCACTCTTGCTGATTCTTCCCTATAAACTACTGGTTAGGGTTTTTCTCTTTTACCGTTATCTAGTTGTAGAAATTTGATTAAGGTTTGGCATCTAATTCTAATTTGATTAGGGTAATTAATATATCAATCTGAACCATTGCAAAACTGACACATTTCCACAGATTCTGCGTTCAAAATGCATTGAAACATGAACTTTGTCTTTTAAAAAACTAACCCCACCATCACTGAGCTTTTCGGGCACGCATCTTCAATCACCACCTTCGGATCTTTTACTAATATATCATATATCTAATGGTTCATTTTGAAGGTGTGTTCCTGACAGAGCTGTGCAAGTTAAAGTGAAGAGAGTTCACTGAAATTCCTTTTTCTTTTCAGATCACATCCGCCAATAACCAACGCAGTTTCTCCAAAACAGTTGCTTTCCGTACTCACAATCACTTGTTTGTTGTTGACATCATTTCATGGCATTAGCTGTGGTAGGTGGTGCACTCCTTTCTGCTTTCATTGACGTTCTCTTTGACAGACTAGCTTCCCCTGAGTTTGTCAACTTCATCCGAGGAAAGAAGCCTGAAAGGTTACTTCAAAAGATGAAGAGTCAGCTGCTTGTGGTTAAAGTTGTGCTTGCTGATGCTGAGAAGAGACAAATCTCAAACTCCGATGTCAAAGACTGGCTCGATCTTCTCAGAGATCTTGTCTACGAGGTTGATGACTTACTTGATGAAGTTTCTACTAAAGCTGCTACCCAAAAGGAGGTAAGCAATTCCTTTTCTCGCATTTTCAACAGAAAAAAGATTGTTAGTATTAGTAAGTTGGAAGAGATGGTTGAAAGGTTAGATGATATTCTAAAACAAAAGGAGAGTCTTGATTTGAAAGATATTCCAGTGGAGAACTACCACTCATGGAAAGCTCAACCAACATCTCTGGAAGATGGATACGGTATGTACGGTAGAGATAAAGATAAAGAGGCCATAATGAAGATGGTGTTAGAGGATGTCACTGATACTGAACAACTTTCTGTGATCCCTATTGTAGGCATGGGTGGGGTTGGAAAAACCACTTTGGCAAGATCGGTGTTCAACGATGGCAAATTGAAGCAGCAGATATTTGATTTAAAGGCATGGGTTTGTGTTTCTGATATATTTGATATTGTGAAGGTCACAAGAACTATGATAGAGGAAATTACCCGCAAGCCCTGTAAATTGAGTGATTTAAATGCCCTTCAACTTGAGTTGAGAGACAAACTGAAAGGTAAAAGATTTTTTATTGTCTTGGATGATGTTTGGATCGAGGATTGTGACAATTGGAGTTGTCTTACAAAACCATTTCTAAGCGGATCCAAGGGAAGTAAAGTTGTGGTCACAACCCGCAATGAAAATGTAGCGGCAGCCGTGCCTTTTCATAGTGTTGTAGTATATCGTCTAAATAAATTGACAAATGAAGATTGTTGGTTGGTGTTTGCAAACCATGCATTTCCTCCCTCAGAAGCCTGTGAGGATAGAGAAACTCTACGAATGATCGGAAAGGAGATTGTTAAAAAGTGTAATGGGTTGCCTTTAGCTGCACAGTCACTTGGAGGAATGTTGAGAAGAAAACACGCCGTTAGGGATTGGAATAATGTACTTGAAAGTGACATTTGGGAACTTCCTGAAAGTCAGTGTAAAATTATTCCAGCACTCAGAATTAGTTATCATTATCTCCCTCCACATTTAAAACGGTGTTTTGTTTATTGCTCACTGTACCCCAAAGATTATGAATTCGATAAAGATGAACTGATCCAGCTATGGATGGCTGAAGAGCTTGTAAAAGCACCAAAAAAAGAAAAGACTCTAGAAGAAGTTGGTCATGAGTATTTTGATGATTTGGTTTCGAGATCCTTTTTCCAACGTGTAAGTCATGCGACTTGGGGTGATTATTTTTTAATGCACGACCTGATGCATGATCTAGCAACATTTACTGGCGGGAAATTCTATTTCAGAGCAGATGAACTTGGGAAAGAAACCAAAATCAGTAGAAAGACTCGTCACTTGTCATTTACAAGATTCAGTGAACCAGTATCGGATATTGAAGGTTTTGACACAGTAAAATTTTCCAGAACTTTCTTGCTGATCAATTATAAAGATTCTCCATTCAACAATGAAAAGGCACCATATATTGTTGTGTCGATGCTTAAGTACTTGAGAGTTTTATCGTTTTGTAGCTTCAAAAGTCTGTTTGCTCTGCCTGATTCAATTGGTGAATTGATTCATTTGCGTTATCTAAATCTATCTCATACAAGTATAGAAACTTTGCCAGAGTCATTGTGTAATTTGTGCAATCTACAAACTTTGAAGTTGGCATTTTGCTCAAAGCTGACTCAGTTGCCTATTGCCATGCAAAATCTTGTAAACTTACGTCATCTTGAAATTCATGAATCTCGCATAAAAGAGATGCCTAAAAGAATGGGGAAATTAAATCAATTACAGCAGTTGGATTTGTATATTGTGGGCAAGGATAAAGAAAATAGCATCAAAGAACTGGGAGGACTTCCAAATCTCTGTGGTTCGTTTTGTATTACGGCACTGGAAAATGTTACGAAAGGCGAAGAAGCAATAGAAGCCAGTATAATGGACAAGAAGCATATTAACCATCTATCCTTAGAATGGTCTACAGGTAACGACAATAGCATCGACTTCCAAATTGAATTAGATGTACTCAGCAAATTACAACCTCACCGAGACCTGCAAACGCTGTTAATAATTGGTTATAAAGGAACCATATTTCCAGAGTGGGTGGGGAATTTTTGCTACCGCTACATGACAAGTGTAAGTTTATATAATTGTAACAACTGTTGCATGCTTCCTTCAATGGGGCAACTACCATCTCTCAAGTTCCTCTATATTTCAGAGATTAATTCGGTGAAGACTATTGATGCAGGATTTTACAAGACCGAATCTGCGATATCCTTTCCCTCCCTTGAATTTCTACACATTTTTCGCATGCCTAGATGGGAGGTGTGGACTGCATTTGCTTCAGAAGCTTTTCCTGTGCTGAAGGATCTTTGTATATCGGATTGCCCCAAACTAAGGGGAGCTTTTCCAAATCACCTTCCCGCTCTGCAAAGACTTAGCATTACAAATTGCGAGCTTCTTGTCTCTTCTGTCTTAAGGGTTCCCAACCTTCGAACAATAGAGATATGTAACACCAACAAAGTAATGTTTCATGAGTTTCCTCTTTTGGTGAAATTTATAGACGTAGAAGGACCAATGGTGGAGTCCATGATGGAGGCCATCACTAACATCCAATCTACTTGCCTCCAATCTTTAAGATTACAGAAGTGTTCGTCAGCCATATGGTTTGCAGGTGATCGTCTTCCTGCATCGCTGACAGCTCTTGATGTCAGTTGTTTAAACAACTTGAAATTCCCGATGCAACACAAGCACGAATTACTGGAATCGCTAAGAATAAAGAATAGTTGTGATTCGCTCACGTCTCTTCCATTGGCTATCTTCCCAAGTCTCACTCAACTTGATATCATAAGCTGTGAAAATATGGAATCACTTTTGGTCTCACGGTCAGAGTCGTTGAAGAGTTTGAAATCTTTGGAGATTGAACACTGTCCCAACTTTGTATCATTTCTGGGAGAGGGATTGTGTGCACCCAATTTAATTCGTTTCCGTGTTTGTGATTGTGAGAAGTTGAAGTCGTTGCCCGATCAGATGGGAACTCTTCTTCCAAAAATGGAATATCTTATCATATCCAACTGTCAACAAATAGAGTCTTTCCCTGGAGGGGGTATGCCACCTAACTTGAGAACAGTTGAGATCGAAAATTGTGAGAAACTACTAAGCAGTAAAGCATGGGTATGCATGGACATGGTTACCTCTCTCATTGTGAGTGGTCCATGTGATGGCATCAACTCCTTCCCGGAGGAGGCTTTGCTGCCTCCCTCTCTTACGTCTCTAAGTCTCCATAACTTCACAAGTCTGGAGACGTTGGACTGCAAGGGCTTTCTTCATCTCACCTCGCTACGAGAATTGGACATTCAAAAATGTGAAAAGTTAAAGAATATTGCTGGAGAAAGTCTTCCCGTCTCTCTAATGAAATTAAGCATAAACGGATGTCCCTTACTGCAAGAACGATGCCATAAGAAGGACCGTGAAATTTGGCCTAAAATCTGCCATGTCCATGTGCTAGAGATTGACGATAGATATATCTAACCATAAAAACTATTTTTGTCAATGTTGTTTTTCATTTCATTTCTTTCTCCTTTCAAATTTAAGTCAATTAGTGAATTCAACTAATTTTAAATCAGTTCATTTCTCTGTTCGATAGTTTACTGGAATTGCAAGGTTTTTGTTCCTGTGGTATGTATAGTAGTAAATTTTACTCTGCTTGTTTTGTTCTTCTCACAACGAACCTTTATGATAAAAATATGAAATGAGAAAACATATAAGCAACTGAGGTATACAAGTACAAATAAAGATATAATAAAATTTAAATAAGACCTTAGCTATGTTAGATTTCTAGAATTTAATAAGAATTTTCCACTGCTCAAGTAAAACACTTGGGGGTCGATTTTTGAAGTTGTAATCATCTAGCATATTTGAAAAAAAATACTTTGTCTTCAATAGACATTTATGGTTCCTCCAACTTGAACATATGCTTCATAAAATCCACTTTTTAGCACGTTCTTCAATATCAAATTTTGTCTGCATATCATAATCAATGAATAAGTATTAGAATTTAGGTAATATATGTAATCAAAGATAAAGGTTAGTGAAATGAATTACCAATAATGTTTTCCACATGTCATCCCAATGTTCCTTCAATCCTTTCCAACTAGTAAAAGTTAGAGGAGTTAAATGTGCATTCCTAGCTAATGTTCCCAAATAATTGCTCATTGTAGCTGTACCACACCTAGCCAAACTCGACCAAATAAGTAAACAATGTGCACATCAAGGCAGCCAAGTATCCGGCCTAGGCCGACTTAGCCTAACTTATACCAGTCTTGACCTAAACTAAACATCTAAAGGGACAACCTACACCAGCATAAGCCATCAAGACAAATAGCCGGCCTAGACCGACTACTCCATCATATCCACTAAGTTTAGAACCTAGGCCGACCACTCTAATGAACTCAACATAATGGAAGCACTAGTGCAGAATTTCCTTTTTACCTCGCCTTATATGCTTCGGTTGGCCAGGAACCGAAGCATATAATGGTGCGGTGGCATTTTTGTAATTCCAGCCAAGTTTTATGCCTCGGTTCAGCTAACACCCGAAGCCAAAGACAGCTATAGGCCTCGGTTCGCGCAAAAC
>Ga0214543_1010128_pt1 | contig 14193 bp, 7 predicted proteins | sample CNSS2metaG_FD_160094 | JGI IMG/M metagenome (GOLD analysis project Ga0214543, IMG submission 160094) | Root nodule microbial communities from cowpea collected in UCLA plant growth center, Los Angeles, California, USA - CNSS2 | ecosystem: Host-associated > Plants > Roots > Nodule | place: USA...
ATATATTATGTGGCAAAAGGCCTGAGCTTTGTGACACGATGTTGTCTAATTTATTGCTGTTATTTTAAATTATAGCTAAGTAGCCGACATGAGGGAAGAACGTTATATTTTTATATTTTTTTAATCTTCCAAATCCCCAACTTATCTACTTCAAAATGAGGCGGAAAATTAGATGTAAATTAGATGATGGTGTTAGAATAATGCTGATGGCAGAAACATTGTCTTTTATTCCACACTCAAATATGTACTAAAAAATTACAAGGACTAACAAATGATTGAGGGTGATTAACGAGATGCCTGTGAGAGAATGATTTTCTTATTATGTTTTAACAGGTTTTTCCTTTTCAACTTTTTAATATTTATATATTTAATATTTTTAGAAAAATTATAAGTTTAAATAGGGATTTGTTTTAAGTAATAATGTAAAAGAAACAAAATTAATATAAATATTTAGGTGAAGTGCTTTTAATTATAAATTATAAAAAATTATTTTAACATTTATGTTTAATTATTAATTTGATTTCAAATTATAAAAATACTAAATTTTTTTATTAAAAGAAAAAAAATTATAAAATTTATAGATATTAAAATTAATTTTATTAAATTAAACTTTTTCAACAACAAATCGAAAGATTAAATTGAAAAAATAAAAAGTTAATAATCTTGTTAAAAATTCAATAAATTAGATCTACAAATTAGGAATTAAGATTGAAAGTAAAATAAATATAGTTAATGTACTATTTACCCTTATTATTGTTGTTTTTCTTTCTTTCCTTTGTTCCATCACTTGAGATACGGCAATGACGAATATAATGTTTCAGATTATTACATGATGCAGCTTACAGAAATTTTAAGAGGGGTGTTTCAGATTACATAATTTTATCATTACCAGGGAAGACTAATCTTCTAACTTTTTCTTATTATCAACTAGAGATAATTAGACTAAGATGAAAAATTATATTGCCTAGTTTCATTAATTCTTTTATTAGTATTCTTGAAAAGAGGCCAAACCATTTGCAGAAGAAGCTCCATCTACAGAGGAGTTACAAGGTTCATGAATCACTCTTTTCAATTCTCAAATTCCAATTTCCAATTCTACTTATTGATTCTTCATCTGCATTTGCATGTATCTCAATTTTCTGTTACCATCAGCATAGGTAGATAAGAGCTCTTGGAACAACATTCAGAGTAAAAAGGGTAAACAAGGTAATTTTTTCTCTTGAATGGTTCAAGTACAGTAACAAGAGAGAAAATTAAAAGATCTAATTTATCACATTTATATTTATATTTATTATTATTATTATTATTATTTCTGACATGTTCCTGTTTATCTTTCTGATTGCAACCTTCACACAGACTTTCGGACCTGGTTTAGTTTATTTGGTTGTCATTTTTTGGTGCACTTGGATCTCAATCAATCCTAGTCAACTCTTTCAATTTTTTTAGAGGTGAGTATAAGACCAATGTTCAATCCGCTTATTTTCACGATTTTAAGGCTCATTTATGAATAGTTTTGTGTATTGCTTTTATTTTCATGGTTTTCATAAGTTAATACATTATTGGACTCTACAACTATTATGTGACTTTATTTTTGTCTTGGGTTTATTTTTTTCTGATGGTTTGAACTTAACTACTGAAGCCACCTAACAATATTATTTTTGAATTCAAATTAAAAATATGGTTGTATGAAGTAATGTGAGAACAACTGACAAAAAATGTGTAATTTGTGCTCTTAAAGTAATTTATATGGATATTTTAGTTTGTTATCTACTATGTTAGTGATGAGATGATGCAAAAGCTTTTTCAAGTGAGTTGTTGAATGTGGTATCTTCTATGGTGGATGCACATGAAAGTGATGGTCCCTTTCAAGAATATATGAATGCAGATGAGTGGGTTATGCTATTTATGGACATCTAATGAAATGAAATGGATCAGGCTAGCCATGAAAATATTGCTAAGAAGGTTTGTTTCTTTTCTTTCATGTGAAAAATTCAGTCAAAATGGTTTCCATTTAAATCAACTTGTGCACTTATTATGATATAAATGATGAAGTTGTTCTTTTTATTTCTCCTGTCAGTGGATCCCTAAACTAAGGCATTACGCCCTTGGTGTTCAATAATTCTCATCGGAACCAAGTTAGGTAAGTATTTAACCCCACCCTTCATTGAATGGATTGGCATAGCTGTTACTGAAGGGGTTCTATTGTTTTTTTTAGTGAATTTAAAAATAAAAACTTTATTCATGTCCAATAAATATGATTTCATTCAATCATAGAACTAAATTTAACTAAATATATAAACTAGGTAAATGACTAAGTGTAGCTATTTGTTGATATTTAAATCAGGAGTTTAACTATGACTATAATTTCTTATACTAAATAGATCAAGGTGGTTGTATGAGGTCCGATAAGGGTCCATGGCAGGATTCAAATTTTTGAAGTCTTATTTCCTTTAGTTTTTTACTCTCAATAAGCATTGAACATTGTAAAAGATATGAAAAATTTGTAGGCTAGCTCAACAACTATAGGTGTTATTCCCATGTTCTTAGAGAGTGGTTGTGATTTTGAAATTGATTCTATGGATTTGATCATCTTATCTATGGATATGTTTGTGTTTGCTTCTCAATCTTACTTCATTTTCTTCTGTCATTATATATATTCAAGTATGTTCCAGAATTTGACAATGAAATTGCAATATGTCTTATAGGTTGTACTACTTTTTCTACTTTTTTTTTGCCTTTGATAGTTTCATGAAGATGTAAGGATGAGTAGAAAATGTGTTTGGGTCAATGTATCTTGTAATGCTACAATGATATGAATTTGGATCCCTGTAATACTACCAAAGTATCCCTTGAGTTTTCAAACATTCTAGAAATTTGGGATGTTGGAATAATCAAATTTTAAGACAGAAAATATTGAGCATGCTAACTAGAACAGTTGTGTGCATGTAGATGGTTCTTAATGGTGAAGTTCAATTATGTCTATGAAATGCTTTAAAGTCAGTAGATTTCTAACCTTAAATTTAATTTTAGCGTGTGGTATGAAATGTTTGGTGCATTATCATGTCAAGAGTTTTTTATTGAATTTTTTTATTGTCAAGTAGCAATGCAATATACATTATTTTGTTTCCTTTCATACATGTATACATATGGTGTTAATAGTTTCCTTGGTATTATTTAGAGACAATTATTTGAGCTTTGAACATTTTTTATAAACTTTCTCTTAAATGAGTAAAAGATTATTAAGGCTTTTTTAACTATTTCATTTTATATTTTATTTGTTAGGCATTGCGGAGTTATGGAGCTAGATTTATCTCAAAGAGGGCAATTTTATTTTTCGATAAAACCAATGGTTGCAAAATCATGGTTAAGTAGTATGTGGAAAGCTCCTCCGAAGCATGATGCTAATTCTGATAAGGTTGTATAAAAGTATAAGCTTGATGTCAAAGTAGTTAATTTATGGAAGTCTTTGCATAAAAATGGATTCTTAATTTATGGTCCAATTCCTAACTTATTAGTGAAATCGTATCACAGATTAAAACCAACATCATTTTCAGATAGAAGTATTATTAGATATGAGCTTGATAAATGTTAGGGTATTATTGGATACATAAGCCTCATATTGAATAATATTAGATACTCACTTGACTACACAAGTGGCTTGATCTTTTAACCGCTAGCTTTTAGGAGAGAATTTTTCAAACACAACAAAACTTATCAATTAATGTAAGTATACAACAGTATTGTATATACTTTGTGGATATTTTAAGAATTAACCTTAAAATTGTTTTTAATAAAACATGTGTTTTCACTTTAATATTTGTGATAACATTGTACAGTAAGAACAAAGAAGAAAAGTGTGATGTTCCTGCTGCTGAAAATTCAGCTGATGCAATGGAGTAAAGTTTTAATGTTCTACATATTTTGAAAGGTAGATCGTAAAAGAGGTTAATGCGTGAAGGGTGGATCATAATTAATATAATAATGTAAATATTACATGCTATCATCAAACTAATAAATTTATATTTAAATATTATTTTTTAATTTTATTATTAGTATTAAAATAATAATAATAATAATTATTATTATTACTACTGCTCCTTGACAATTGTATTTTTCTTTAAATATATTACTTTATCACAAAAATTCAATATTAAAATAATATTATTAATTTTAATAAATTTGTTATAAAAAAACATAATAATTATTTATTTGATTATTTTTCATATCAATCAACTATTTATTTAAATATTAGATTTATATTATAAAATTATATAAATAAATAACTTATTTAAATTAATAATAATTGTATTAATTTTTTAGTACAAATTAAAAAATAAAAAATCAAAACAAATGCATGGGATCACATTATATAGTATGCTTACATTTTACTTTAATAATGATTGTGCATCTACATTCATATATATATATATATATATATATTTGGTATTAGTAATGTTAGTACTATTATTATTATTAACCTTAACATTGACATTAACATTATTACTATTAGGATTAACATTGATATTAAATTTATTATTATTATTATTATTAGTTTAAACATTTTTATAAGTCGCCACTTTAGATTGAGATTAGAGTTCAACTTTTAACTTAAACTTTGTATGTGGCAACTACTTTTTTAACGTCAATCTTATGATGTATTTATTTTGTATAGTACCAGATTACAAAATATGCCTATATTTCACTTTAACAATAACCAGTGCATATATATTTAATTTTAATATAATATACATGTATTTATTTCTACTTGTGTTTTTATTTTAAAAAAATTTAACAAATATCATGTTGTACTTATTTTGTACAATACCATATTACACAATATACTTACATCTTATTTTAAAAACGACTTGCATGCATATTTTATTTTATTTTAATATAATATATAACTCAAAACTATAATTGTAAATTTTAACTGTGTAACAATATTATTTTATTACATATTACTAAACGATTAGTGTTAGTATTATAATTTAAAACAAACAAATTCATATCTAATTATTATTTTTTAATCTTATCATTATTATTATGATAATCTATTATTATTAATATAAAAATAAATATATTAATTATATAAATAAATAATTATTTAAATATAACAATAATTATTAAAAAAATTTAATCCAAATAAAAAAAACAACAAAAAAACGACCGAGCGTAGACACGAGTCTCGTACTAATTCAGAGTAAAAAGGGTAAATAAGGTAATTTTTTCTCTTGAATGGTTCAAGTACAGTAACAAGAGAGAAAATTAAAAGATCCAATTTATCACATTTATATTTATTATTATTATTATTATTATTTCTGACATGTTCCTGTTTATCTTTCTGATTGCAACCTTCACACACACTTTTGGACCTGGTTTAGTTTATTTGGTTGTCATTTTTTGGTGCACTTGGATCTCACAAAATCCTAGTCAACTCTTTTAATTTTTTTTTGGTCCGAATTGTTAATTTAATTGGACTGCTGTATTTGTTTTTCTGGTTTATTATTTTTCTTTTAATGTCAAGAATGATTATAATCATGATGCTGTTGTGTGGACCCCAAATCTTTGATTTTTAATTCCATTCTTTTATATTTTTCTTACTTTTTTTGTCGGTTGCGTGAGCTTATTAGCATGCTTCGTGAGCTTATTAGGATGCTACGCGAGCTTATGAGGATGCTGCCGTAAAGTACAGGGGACAAAATGCAGTTGTGAACATTTCTCTATATCAATTTTTTCAGTTTATCCCATAGATAAAAATGTTCTTTTTTTCTTTCAAGTTTTCATGTAGCGTAAAATTCTCTTTTATCTAAAAGAATAAGATTAAATGTATTTAATTACTAAAATGCTTCCACTGTGTTTTTCTATAGTTGTAACTTCATGATGTGCTTAGAATGGGTTTGAATTGTTGGATCATAGATTGTTAACTTGAAAATGAGTTTTTCTATATTAACTAATATTTTAAAGAGAACCAAACAGGTCCTCCAATCTATATATACCATTGAATCGTATCACACTACATCTCTCAATCCTTGGTACATTTTAGTTTGCCGTTGATAAACTATGGTTTCTTCAACTAAAACCTTTTCCATAGCTTTGTTGAGTGTTTTTCTCTTCCTCTTCCCATCAGGTACATATTCATACATACTTGTATATTTTATACATAATCCTAGTTATTTTTGTTCTAAAAATGGTTAATGGTGCTACAGGATTATATGCAAGGACTTTGACCATCACCAACAAATGCAGCTACACAGTGTGGCCAGCAGTTTTATCCGCCGCCGGAAGCTCGCCGCTATCCACAACCGGCTTCGCCCTCCTACCAGGTGAGTCCAACACTCTCTCTGTGCCTCCCGCTTGGTCCGGCCGGTTGTGGGGTCGGACCCTTTGCTCCATCGATATCACCGGCAAGTTCTCATGCGTCACCGGTGACTGTGGCACCTCAACGATAGAATGCGCCGGCGCGAATCCCGCGCCACCAGTTACTCTTGTGGAGTTTGATTTTAACGGGACCGGCCAGATCAACTTATACTACATCAACCTGGTGGAAGGTTTCAACCTTCCGGTGAGGGTGGTTCCCAGGGGTGGAAACTGTTCAGCGACGGGTTGCTCCTCGGACTTGAACGCGATGTGTCCAATGGAGCTTACGGTGATTAGGGATGGAGAGGCCGTGGCTTGCAAGAGCACGTGCCGAACTGAACCATGCTCTAGTACACTGTTTTTCAAGACTGCATGTTCTGGGGCTCGTGTCTACGCTCACGATCATGGCTTCTTCACTTGTTCTTCTCCTCATTATACACTCACCTTTTGTCCCACTTCCAACAGGTAATTTTTTTTCTCAGTTTCAGGATGAAAGATACACTTTTTTTCACAATAAAGCCCACAAATTTGTTATAATAGTATACGCACTGCGATTTGGCGTCTGGAATACACGGATTCAATCTTTAAACAAATACTTATTTAAAAAATTTAGAAAAATGTAAAATACTATTGTGATAGAATTGTGTAATTTATTATACAAATAAGAAAGTTTAGTTTAATTTATTGTAAGTTTTGGATTGCAGATTTTATCACTGTTTTATATGGATTGGATTTACGATTTATTCTTGTTAAATCTCTCCGGTAAATCTACTTGAAAGATTCATCACAATTTAAAATAATAAATTGTTATAGTGATATATATAAAATTATAATGTAATTTAGAATAAAATGGAAAGCGTTTGTATCTTAGACATTGCTTTTGAATTTTGTGCAGTTGGAGGAAGGCAGACAACAAAAAAGACCCTTCAGACAAAAACGTAATAAAATACACAGGCGTGTTGGCTGTTATTAGCGTTATTTGTGGTTTCATAATATTCCAAATAAGGTTACGATTATCAAACAGAGATTGGGAAATCAGCTTGAGCGCCGGAACTACAACTCACACTACAATAGCGTCCAACACATAACTCCTCGATGTTAACGAGAGACTTCTTATAATTTTTTTTAATGGGACAATGATATGACTCTCTTTTTTACTTTTTATTTAGTTTAATATGATTAATGTAGTATTAATTTTATCTTTTAAAAATAATCGATGAACTATATTAAATCATGTCAGAAAAGAAATGATAGAAGTTAATAAATAAGGTGTGCAAGTTTCTTTTTCTAGTATTACTTTATGTTGTCAAAATGGGTAGTTGCTGAATACCAATTGTATTATGTACTTGTATTCTTAGAGGTGGTAAATAAAGTAAGAGTGTTATGTAAGATTACCTCGTTCTCTTGCCTACATAAAGTTAATTTTCAAAAGAATGCTATTCATTATATGTTAAGCACACTATCTATTTATAATTATTTTTTTTCAGATGTATATAAATTTGATAAACATTAAAAAAAGAGAAATAAAATATAGTATCGAAAACACTATCTATTTATAATTATTTTTTTCCGTCTCTATTAGAATAAATATAGAAATATAATACCAGTCGTCGAAGGAGGTTTACCAACACTTTAACCACCACTGCTACTCGCATATTAAGTGCTGGTTGTCATTGTTAACTCGCGTTGAACCCTAACTTACCGCCACTATATTGTTAGCTGCCAACACAATACATCCGGCAGTCCCTGTTGGCGTTATCTTTTGCAGGCATTTTTTTTTGGATTTTAGTAAGTTTTATTTGTCTTTACCAAAAGAAGGTCTAAATAATTTTAAAACAAGTTTGACAAAACTGGGAATAATATATAGAATAACAGTAACCAATCATGAGTGATTGTTTGTAGAATTACGAGAGAGAAAAAAAAAAAAGTTTTACAGATATACTTCTCATTTTCCCATTATTTCCGTAATACAAAATTTATGTTTCTACTTTTTAAATTAACTCATCTTAAATTATTTTACATTCAGTGACGGATTATATAATGGGCGGAGCCATGGTCATGCAATATTTTTGAATTATATATATTTTTAAAATTTTAAATTATTGATAATATATTTTAAAAATTGATTAAGATTAAATTGTGTGTTTTTTATTTCTTTTATAAAGCACAACAATGTTAATAAATAATAACACATAAAACTAAATATAATAAAAAATAAAAATATTTATGTTTAATTATTTTTTTTCTCTGGTTTCATCCAAAAGTTGGGACTAAATTATTTAAAAGAAATTAAATTAAATAAAAAATAATAAGGATTAAATTAATTATTTTAATATAAGCGAAGACTAAATTAAATTCAAAAATAATAAAATACCAAAATAAATTAAAATAACAAATTAAAGGAATAATTAATAGTTAAATCTATTTTAAAAATACCAATCCCACTCAACAGATGTTGTCATTTCCTGTTTCTAAGAAAGGCAGCAGGCACGGCATGAACGGACAGTAAAATATTAGTCCTGTGACGTTATGAGGTGTGTAGTCCCAAAGTCAATATATAAGAGCAACCTAAACAAAGTTGAAAAAGGAAAAACTGTTAAAACATAATAAGAAAATTATTCTAACTCCATCATCTAATTTCCACCTCATCTTGAAGTAGATAAGTGTTGGCGAGGCGATTTGGAAGATTAAGGAAAATGTTCAATGTTGATCCTTTCCTCGTGTCCGCTACTTAGTGATTATTTAAAATAACACCAACAAATTAAACGACATCGTGTCACAAAGCTCACGACTTTTTTTCCCATGCATGGAAGCGCGATGAAAATCAACCATAAAGAACATTGATCACACCTTGAAATAATTAAGAATAATAATATTTGAATCTATTTTTAACCCATTATTTTAATTATTATTAGATCATCACATTTTAAAAAATAAAATTAAAATAAATAATTTAATGATGATTAAAACAATAAATTAAAAGTAAGTTAAAAAATAAATTAAAATACCATTATCTATGATTAAATAATAGAGACAATTCATTGTAAATACCAAATAATAAATAATAAAAGCAAACTATATTACATATTATACTTATACTTAGAATCTTTCCTTTATTATTCAAAGATAGGATAGTGTCAGATACGTCACAACCTACAATAGTGCTTAATTATTAATTTTGCTATCGATCGGTAATAGTATATTAGAAGTTTTATACAGCAATTAAATGTGTTATAACTTATTCCGTTTCACCTCCAGTTACAATGCGTGAGAGTACGAAGTTGTGCGGAATCAAATAGTGTGCTGCTGGCTTAATAGATAAGGAATAGTATTATTTCGAAGAATAACTTTATGTAGCCAAGAAAACGAGGTAATCTTACATCCAAGAAAACGAGGTAATCTTACATCACATTCTTACTTTATTTACTCCGAATTCGCGTTATCAAATATTTTCTCAATCAAAAAACAAAAAACCAGACACCACATCTAAGAATACAAGGGTACATACTAAAATTGGTGTTCAGGAACTACCCAATTTGACAACATAAAGTAATAGTAGAAAAAGAAACTTGCACACCAATAAGAAAAATACAACAAGTCCCTCATTAACATTGTGCAGTGTCATTTGTAGTTCCTGCGCTCAAGCTGATTTCCCAATCTCTGTTTGATAAACGTAACCTTATTCGGAATATTATGAAGCCACATATAACGCTAATAATAACAGCCAACACGCCTGTGTATTTTACTGCGTTTTTCCCCGAAGGCTCTTTTTTGTTCTCTGCTTTCCTCCAACTGCACAAAATTCAAACGCAATGTCTAAGATACAAACGTCTCTATTTTATTTTAAATTTACATTATCATTTTATATCACCATAACAATTTATTATGTTAAATTATGATGAATCTTTCAACTGGACAGATTTAACAAGAATAAAACTTAAATCCAATCATATAAAACAGTGATAAAATCGTCAATCCAAAACTTATTACAATAAATTTATCACCAAACTAAACTTTTTTATTTGTACCTATAAACTCGCAATTCCCAACAAATTAATATAACTTATTTTGTTAATATCTTGACAACCATTTCGTCATTTCCACACACAATTCTATTACATTTTTCTAACAAATTTAAATATTTGTTTAAAGATCGTATCCGTCCGTGTGTTCCGGATGACAAATCGCAATGTATATACTTACACGTCACCAGGAAAAACGACGAAAGACCAAACATATAAGAACCTATATTTTTATGTTTCGACGTAAAGTATATTTGGTCTCGTAAACGCTTGTAAGAACTATTTCAATTCTAAGAATTATTCAAATATTCTAAGCTACTATATTATGACAAATATGTCGGTTTTATCGTGAACAAAGAAAAAAAAAGGTTTATCTTTCATGAAAGTGAGAAGAAAAAAAAATACCTCTTGGAAGTGGGACAGAAAGTGAGTGTATAATGAGGAGAAGAACAAGTGAAGAAGCCATGATCGTGAGCGTAGACACGAACCCCAGAACATGCAGTCTTGAAAAACAGTGAACTAGAGCATGGTTCAGTTTGGCACGTGCTCTTGCAAGCTACGGCCTCTCCATTCCTAATCACCTTATGCTCCGTTGGACACACCGCGTTCAAGTCCACCGAGCAATCCGTCGCTGAACAGTTTCCACCCCTGGAAGCCACCCTCACCGGAAGGTTGAAACCTTCCACGAGGCTGATGTCGTATAGGTTCATATGGCCGGTGCCGTTAAAATCAAACTCCACCAGAGTAACGGGTGATTTGGGGTTTCCACCGGCGCATTCTACAGTTGAGGTGCCGCAGTCCCCTGTGACACATGAGAACTTGCCGTTGGTGTCGAGGAAGCAAAGGGTCCGACCCCACAATTGGCCGGACCAAGCGGGAGGCACGGGGAGAGTTTTGGAGTTACCTGATACGAGGACAAAGCCGGTGGTGGCGAGGGACGAGCTTCCGGCGGCGGATAAAATTGCTGGCCACACTGTGTACTTGCACTTGTTGGTGATAGTCACAGTCGTTGAATATAATCCTGTAGCACGTTACCATTTTTAGAAAAAAAAAAAAGTATGAAACATAGAGAAGTATATATATAAAAAGATGCACCTAATGGGAAGAGGAGGAAGAAAACACTGAACATAGCTATGGAAAAGGCTTTAGTTGAACTCATTGATCAACGGAAAACGATAATTTTCAAGAATATTTAGTATTGCTGTGAGAACCCCAGCCGGTGGTATATATATAGCTGCTTTCCTCGTTGAAGTTGTTATTTGTTTATACGATTTATTCAGTTTAATTTTCTGTTTTTAAATTTATAATTCAGATTGACAAAGTCGACAAGCAATTTCATCTGAGAGATTTGAGAACTAAATCCTGAGTTGGTTAGTGGCGGTTGGAACATTGCACCAACTGCGTTACATGTGTACATATAAATCCAAAAGTAATGAATAGTATTATTCAAGTTTATTAGGAAAGATACTGACATGCAATATTTAAATAGTCATCATGTAAAATGAAATTGAAATGTTGGAACTCACTATAGCTTTCAAAAAAAATGTCAATAATATTTAAATAATAGTCAACCAGATTTGTTTTCTTTTTTCTAGATTGTTTTTCGCATGCATCCGGACCAGTAATTTTATTTCAACATAGGGGATTTTAAAAATTATGATATATTTTAAAATTGTAATTTAATATAAATGTTTTATTTTAATAAACAAATTAATAATGTTGTAATTGTTTTTATAAAAAATGTATTTAAGCTATCTATATTTATTTTTAATAAATTTGATTGTATGTAATTATTTTAAACAAAAATTAAATTAATCAAAATAAAAAATTTAAAACATACAACTAGACGTCGCTCACTTAATACTTACAAAGGTTGAAGAAACCATTGTTGTTGAATAGAAAACCACTCGATTTAAAAAATGTAATTGGCAACAAACCTACATAAAACCACATGAGATAGACTACTCATATTTCTTTAAAAGTTGAGATAATTTATAGGGCTGGGCAAAATATACTGAACTGCACTGCACTATCAATAACTGTACTGAACTTAAAAATAGTTTGCTTTAACTGTACTGAACTGAAAAACAGTTCAGACGAACTGAACTGCACTATTTTTTTTTTCTAATAAATTGAACTGAACTGAATTGCACTGCACTATAATATGAAGTAAACTGAACTGTTATAAACTGAACTGTTCTATGAATTGCACTAAGTTTGAACTGAACTGCACTATTTTTGAACTAAACTGTACTACTTTTGAATTTAACTACACTGTTTTTGAACCGTTTTTGAAACTAATTGCACTAATTTTGAATTGAATTGCACTGTTTTTGAACCGAATTGCACTGATTTTAAATCAACTATGCTGTTTTTTAATCAAATTGTACTATTTTTTAATCGAATTGCACTGTTTTATAATTTGAAAGCACTTGGGAAATAATACTTGAAATATGCATCATACTTCAATACACTAAAATCAAAATATTAATACATAGATTCTCCCGTAAGTTCTCCTATAAACAATATCAAAATATGAATACATTTTAATACATATTTAATCATCTAAATTAATTACACTTGAAAGTCCTATTTCGCCTTAAGAGATTATATCTAAAAATAGTATTTCTATCATTTTTGAAAACTTAAAATAAATTTAAAAAATATTAACTACAATGAAGTAAAAACGAAATCTAGGCTGATCTAATTAAGAAATAAGAGATTCATTTGCAACTATAATAATTTATAACACTCAATATTTTACTTTTACTCAACAAGTTTTATACTAACGTAATTAAAATAACATTTACTTTAAAGTGAAAATTTTCAAGTAATAATTAATAACCATTTTAGAAAAAGTATATTTACTAAATTTGTTTATATGACAAAAAATCTAGTCAGATTGGCAATCTGCTAAGAAGCGTTTCAGTGTAGGATTGTCCAGGGTTTGGTTTCGTAACCTACAAAACTTTGCGTTATAGAAAAAAGGTATAAATATAATTTTAAAGTTTTGATTCATTATAAAGTAACTGGAGGCACGTGACGTTATGCACATAGAAATCCAACTTCACTGCTTGTAGACCGGGATTTAAGAGAAAGGAAAAAATTACACAGTTCACTGCACTAGTGTGAACAGTTAACTGTTTATAGTACAGTTTTTCAAACTTTAACTAAAAGATAGTACAGTTTAATTTTACTATTAACAATTCAGTTATTTTTTGTTTAAAACAATTTAATTAACTTAAGTACAGTACAGTTAAGTTATTTTTGTGCAGCCCTAATAATTTATTTTAATCGAGGAGAGAAAAACAACTATTAGGAATTGATCAAAACTCTGTGCAACAATCGCGATCAAGGGCGTCGAGGGAGCGAACATGGTGTTTGATGTCCACCTACAAGTAAAAGCAAATTAAAAACGAAATAAAAGAAAACAGATTAAATACTATGCAAATTACTTTTTGTAATAACTTCACAAAAAAATTTCAAAACATTTCAAAAAGTATTTAATTTAGAATTGTTGTCAAAAGAACCTTTCAATTTTTTTTTTCTAAAATAAATTAAAAAATCAAGTTATTTGTATTGATACGATATGAAGAGTTTTAAAAAAAATGTATAGAAAAATCAATGTAATAAAATCACGTTCAAACAAAATTAAGGTAAAAACTGTGCATCTTCAATAGCGAGAAGATAAAAAATTGGTACGGATTGAGAGAACAATCATAATCGAGAGAATATCGTGGGGTTAAGAGTTTATACCATTGTTGGATAAAACTATTTGGGAATAAAAAAAAAAAAAAAAAAAAAGGACAAAAAG
>Ga0214543_1010130_pt1 | contig 14190 bp, 12 predicted proteins | sample CNSS2metaG_FD_160094 | JGI IMG/M metagenome (GOLD analysis project Ga0214543, IMG submission 160094) | Root nodule microbial communities from cowpea collected in UCLA plant growth center, Los Angeles, California, USA - CNSS2 | ecosystem: Host-associated > Plants > Roots > Nodule | place: USA...
CTTTTACCAAACTTACTCAATAAATCCAATAATCACAAATCCTAATTAAATCAATCTTTAAGCACATAAAATTCAATTAAATCCCCAAATTTAAATATTAAATGAGGGTAAAAATTTGAACTCATCAATTAGTCTCTAAAGACTCCAAAGAGACTAATTTAGAATCTAATAATAGTTAGAAGTTAAAATCTTAGTAGCTAATATTAGACACCAATTGAATTGAAGCTCTAATTCACAAACCAATATCTAAATTGATTGTTATATTTAATGATTTTTTGTAATGATTCTTTGTTGCATATAGGGGTGGGCAAAAAATCTAATTTTCTTGATCCAATCCACTTTTGCTCCAATCCAATCCATTTATAATCCATTTTATTAAAAATCCAATCCATTTAATGGATCTGGATTTCAATCTAATCTACATTTTATATATCTTATGGATCGGATATCCATTTTATAAATCAAGATTTTTAAATGTGGATAATCCAAAAAATCCAATCCAAATTTTCAATTTAAATTTTTAGTTGGGTTAGACTAAAGGTTGAGATGGACTATGCTAAATTCAGACTTGGATAGGCCTTGCTCGACGACCTATACGGATCGGGCAGGCCCGACGACCATAAGAGGTTGGGCGAGCCTAAAGATATGAACGGGCTAGGCGGGCCCAATGACCCGAATGGGCCCAACGATCCAGAAAATTCGAGTGAGCCTGATGACCCGAACGAGGCAGGCGGGCCCAATGACCAGATGAGCCAGGTGGGCCCGAAGACCCGAACGGGCCAGACAGGTTCGAAGATCTGAACAGGCCAAGCAGGCCCGATGACCTGAACGGGTCAAGCGGGCTTGAAGACCCGAACGGGTCAGGCAGGCCCAAAGACCCGAACGTGTCAAGCGGACCTAAAGACCCGAAAGGGTCACGCAGACCCAAAGACCCGAACGGACCAGGCGGGACTACTGACGAAAACAGGTCAGGTAGCCCAAAGACCCGAACGGGTCAAGCAGGCCTAGAGACCCGAACGGGCCCAAAGACCTGAATGGGGTGGACGACCTAGATGGGCCCGATGACCCGGACGAGCCTGAAAACCTACACGGGCCTTACGACCTAGATGACACGACGAAACGAAGACCCAGACGGGCATTACGACCCAGACGCTCCCTACGACCCGGATGGGCCGACAACCCAAACGGGCCTGACGACCTGGACATGCCCGACGACCCGGATCGGTCTGATGACCTGGACGGGCCTGACGACCTTGACGTACCCGACGACCCAGACGGGCTCCACGACTCGAACGTGCCCGACTACCTGATTTGGCCCGACTGTTTGGATGGGTCTATCCGGGTCATCTGGCTTGTCTGGCCCATCCGAGTTGTCGGACTCATTCGGGTCGTTCGGCCCGTTCGCGTCGTTGAGCTTGTTCGTGTTGTCGGGCCCGTCCGGGTCGTCGAGCCCATCTGGGTCGTCCGGGTCGTCGGGTCCATCCGGGTCATCCGGGCCTTAATGACACAAGTTTTAACAAATTTAATTTAAATTTCTTTTATAAAAAATGAATTCTGGATTTTGAACTTGATCCAAATATTTGGATTGGATTTAAATCTTGATCCAAATATTTGGATCTGGATTTTAAAAAAATCCAAACTACTTTTGCTAAAATTATGTATTTGGGTCAAAAATCTAATCCAATTATTTGGATCTAAAATAGATGTGGATTGGATCATTAAAAATCCAATCCATGTCCACCCCTAGTTGCATATATGTTCTTTAAAGCATGAATCGATGTGTGCACAACACAAGATGTACAAAAACTTTAGGAAACAAACCTTCAATGATATTTTAGCTGTTTTACACACAAAGAGCATTATCTATTATAACTTGCACAACATTTTATATTCAACTACTTCGTTAATAATATCAATCACTTTGTTAGCTATGTAATGCTTATATTTTATTTCACCAAAACATCAACAACTTTTAAAAAAATAGGAATCCTCTCATTAGTGATCATAAAATTAATTAAAGGTCTTAAGTAATACAATTAAAGGTCATAAAATTGGTTTAAGTAATCTCTCAACATGTGTTTTTTCTTGTTGTAATACAATTATTTAATGCATTATACCTAGGAGGAATATGATTTGCAACAAACAAATATGAATTCACGCACTACAATAAAACATTAAAATAACTTCCTGTCTAAATCCATTCAAAAGCATAAAACAAACGCAATTACATTCGCTTTGCATGAAAATATGGCTCATCCTCTCAACCTGAAAAATTATGGTAGTTTTGAGTGGGTTGTAGTATCCGACTCAACTTACGACGATGAGGCCAACATAAGACCCACACTACATTAATTTATGTTTTAAAATTAATCACATACATAGAGTTCGCCTAAGCATCGCTTACTATTTAATTTTTAAAATAATATATTATAAAACTTCTTTTAACACTATGTAGGATTATAAAACTTTTTATTAAAAGCTTTGGTTACTAAAACCAAGAAATAAATTCATTCCTCCTATTATATTATCAAATTTTTACTAATATCCTCCATGAGTCCCATTTCACAGTGGCGGGAGCTATTTTCCAGTGCAGTGCTTCATTATGTCATAAATAAATAAATATCCTCCATGCACACCTACTATAAACATAAATAAATACAAATCAATACAAATCATATTTTAATTAACAAAAATTAATCTAACTCATAAAAATCAAACGCCTACTTTTACTAACATATAGATTCTAATTTTGTTGTCTATTTAAAAGATAAAAATAACAAATAATGGGTTAAGTATAAATATATTTATGTAAAATAAAATATAAAATTTTAAACTCCCATTTTTTTCATTTGTGTCGGTCAATGGGACCCTACATTAGTGAATTTATTAGTCATCTAACCGACTCTAATAGCGTTCCATTCATCGACACACACAATATTTTAGACTCTAATATCTTGTATTCTTGTAACAACGTATCATAGAGGTTTGTTACAAGGTTTAAAAGCAATCCAAAAAAGTGGAATGTTTTAACTATGAGAGTGTTGAGTCTCTCTCTATGTTGAATGCCCTCATTAAAGGTTCACTCTTCTTCCTCTTTTTTAATGAACGATTCTCAAGTCTTCTTGGGTGGGCAATAGATTTGCTTAGATTTTATTCTATTTTTTTTTTCAATTCAACAACTGATTTCATATCAACTAAATATTATTCATTAACATTTGAGCACATGCTGATTCCAAATTTCAAATCCATGAATTTTCAATAAGTGAGATTTTATCCTAGAGTATGAACTTTAACAAGCTTTTTTACCAAAAATACATATTATATTCTCTTAACCTAAACAAAATAAGAAAATAAATACTCAAAACCAAAAAAACTATATATTTTGATTTTAAAATTACCATTTATTCTGAAATCATATGCATTGATGTTGACTTTTAAGTTGTTGTGCATGTTTTAAATTTTTGTAAATTGTTAAATATTTTGGATTTTAATTAATATTTTTGTTGTAGTGCGTATAAATATTTAATTTTATAACTTTTATGATCTTTTAAACTGTTATAATATTTTATTTGTTGTTATTAATATTTTAAAATTTAATTTATACCTTATCTAAAACTATTTTTGTTTCCTGTAATTATTATTTGAAATTTCAGTTTAGAAATTATTTAAAATATATATCATTGTTAGATGTTAACATAAAGTTTATGGTTAAAATACCTTTTTTTTTTCATCAAGTCAAATCAGTCTTAATTTTGTTTTTGTGCTCAAATAGATCCTGATTTTCGTCAATTTTGTTCAATTTAATCATTTTTTTTTCTAACACCGTTTATATCATTAACGGTCATGAATAGTGACTTCCACGTGTCACCTCGTGGTCTTTTTAATTTTTTTTAATTTTTAATTTTTAATTTTTTTAAATGCCCACGTGTCAACCCAATCGCGTGCCACATGTCAGAATCAATGTTTTATATTCAATTTGGTCCTTATATTTATTATTTTTGTTTAATTTAGTTTCAATCTTGTTTAAAATTGAGCAATTTTGTCACTCTCGAAATTGAGACCAAATGTAATTTTTATATAAAAGTTATAATGATATGAATTTTAATATATTTAATAAAAATTGTTAATTTTAATATAAAAATTAAATTTGGTCTCAATTTCGAGAGAGACAAAATTGGTTTATGTTAAAGAAAATTAGGACTAAATTGAATAAAAATAACCAATATAGGGACCAAATTGAATATAAAACATTGACTCAGAAACATGGCACAATGTTGGGTTGACACGTGTGATGTGATCCCAACAAGGCTTATAGCTTGGGCCAACGTCAAGGCCCATTCCATGGCCCACATGCACCTCAATGCCCAAGTCCAATCAAAGGCCAAATAACAAGAGACATGTCAAGACATAAGATTAAACTTTATTTTTGGGCCCATTGTTTAGGCCATGCTTTAAAAATAAATTGTAAAATTACTAGAAGTAATTTTGGGTCATAATTGATCTAGCTTTTGTAATTAGGTTCATTCAAGCCCAATTACAAAAGTCTAGACCAAGTTTGCATCTAGCCTTAGCCATGAGTTGCACATTTAGCACATGTGTTAAATGAGGAAAGTGTGACATGCCACATGGCATGTGATCCACTTTTTGTGGATCTTAGATCTAGATTTAACATATGTGCTTCACATGGCCACCTTGTATTTTCATTTCATTTAGTCTTGCATTTGGTTTTCATTTTAGGAGATGCTCTCTACTATAAATGAGAGACTCCACACTCTTTGTAAGGTTACTCTTGAATTGTTAATGCAAATACATGTTGAGATCACTCCATGACTTGCATTTTTGAGAGTCCAAATTGCTAGAGCATTCTCCTAGATGTCTCCTCTAGCCCTTCTCCCTAAGTTGGCCTAACCTCTTAGGAACCTTCACCAAACCACTTTCGTTGCCACTACATCTCCAACTTTCGGTGCTTCATCCATTTTGCTGCAAGGAAGCTTCAATCAACAATCAAATTCCACCATAGAACTTCATTAACGTGGACACTTAAAAAAAATTAAAAATTAAAAATTAAAAAAAATAAAAAAATTTAAAAAACCATGAAATGACACGTGGTAGTCACTGTCGATGTTAGCAAAAAAGGACCAAATTAAACAAAATTGACAAAAAATGAGACCTATTTGAGCACAAAAACAAAATTAAGACTGATTTGACAGAACTTGACGAAAATTGGGACCAAAAAGATATTTTAACCAAACTTTAATAATCTAAAGAAAACAAAACCTAAATTTAATATGGGGTTTTTAATGTTAGGAATAACAAATACCATGGATTCTTAGATGTGAAAAAGTAAAGATGTTAAAATGGATTCTGACCCGTGAGTCAACCCGGTTCACTTAACCCACGAGTTAAATGGGTTTGAGCTGGGTTGAAGGTGGATTGATCCACTTAACCCACCAACATTTTTTTACAATTTTTAAATTTTTTATTTTGTTATAATTATTTACTACTTCTAATTATATATGTTTACAATTTCATATTTTTAAATGTTAAAATATTACTCAATAATATTTGAATAGTTGGAATGTTTAATTAATTTGTTTGTCAAGTTATATACATTGATACTTTAATCTCTAATCTATATCTTTATAATATAATTTCTATAACTAGGTGAACACTTTAATTCCACTATTATTAAAAATAAATTAAGTCAATTCACTCAATAAATATATAAATTAAATTGCAAAGAAAGAAAAAACATTCATAACTGACCCAACCTACTAACCAACCAACTCATGGTGAATCGCACCGGGTTGCAAACTTTCTGGTTCACCAAAAAGGTGAGTCGGGTTGAGCTTACCCTTTTTTAGCTTAACCCATGGTGAGTCGGGTTGACTCACTTTGACACCCTACGCAAAAGTAGAATCCTTAATAAATTAAAGAAGATAGAATGTGTTGTTGCCAATAAATTAGAGAAAATGGAACATCTAGTTATGCTAACTTCCTACATCCAAGCATTCTTTTTTCTAGGCATAATAAGTATTGTTTCACTTTCAATTACCAATTACTAACACTCTATAAACACGTATTTTGAGCGTATCTAAAGTCATTGCATCAAAGATTATTAGTGACATGATAACAAACACTAGTATCGAGATAACATAAAGGATCATGAATGGTTGAAGGTGTTCCAAGAATAGTGGTATCACCAGCTTTTGAAGGAAGAAATTGTGAAGATTAGCCAAGACAATAGTCTAAGTATTAGGTTCATACCTATGCCAACAACAGTGAAGATAAATATGACCAATCTTGTTACAAATTTGACACTGTTGTTTGTGATTTTGTGAAGAAGTAGAGCTCCAAGAACCTCTGTTCAGGTTTTTTATCCTAAAGTGCGAAAGCTTTTGTTTGAAGAGGTTATGTTATGAGAATGAAAACCTTTGATTTTGGAGTTGTATGTGGTTAGAAGACCAGGGTCACAAGGAAAGATTAGCTTGGATAGGAATCTAATTAGTGATCTTATGTTTGTCAAAATGTTTTTTCTTGAGACAAAAGTAAGGCTTCAATCTCTTCAACAATGTAAGGATGAATACAGATAAAATCGAGGTAACAAAACTGTCATATTCAGAAAGACCATTCAGAAATTGAAGAGGGCATATCATAGACTTTTAAGAATTTGGTGTCGTTTCAACCCTTTACAGTTGTTAAGATCGAGCGCTTACCACTAGACCAAAACTTATAGCTATTAGTCAGGGTGGAACTCTTTTTACTTAAGAGTGTAACAGCCCAAGCACCACGATTCGATTGTGACTCGGTGTTAAGTTCTGTTAGTGGTTACTCTAACTACTGTATTTCAATTAGTTAGTTTCCCTTTCTGTTGTGCCTCTACAGGTCTCTATATAACCTTGCATGCATAACCTTTGTATGTAACCTTTTCATAATCATAATAAAAGCTTCTTTTTCTCTCTCCTCTAAAACTCTACATGGTATCTAGAGCGTAATTTTTTGCTTCCGCAATGTCTTCTTCACCTGCTGGGAATTCCAGTCCTCTTCCTCCACAATGCATACACCTACTCCTCATTTGTTCACCACTCTTGTCAGCGTCAAACTTGATGAAAACAATTTCATGGTTTGGCAACATCAGGTTATGGCCACCATTGATGGTTTTCGATTCCTCAAATATCTTGTAGGCAAAGAAGCCCCACCCAAGTATCTCAACAAAGAGTCACGAGCCAGTGATATCATAAATCCTTAATATGTGCATTATCACCAGCAAGATCACCTAATTGTTGCATGGCTCCTCTCGTCAATGTCTTCCCCGTTACTCACAAAAATGGTTGGATTAAACACATCCTACGAAGTCTGGCAGAAACTCAAGATCTACTATTCTAGTGTCACGAGCAAAAATTAAACAACATAAAAATTAACTCAAGAGCGCTAAGAAAGAACGCTCCATCTCCATTTACATTCTTGAGATAGAGAAAATCGTTGATTCTCTCTATGCTGCAGGTGTATCTGTTTCAGAGGAAGAACACATTGAACATATCCTTGATGGATTGTCTGAAGAATATGATCCTTTTGTCATCACTATACAGTTTGATAGATTCTCTCACGCCATGAACCTTATACAGTGGAAGAGGTCGAGGCTTTACTTCTTGATCAAGAAGAAAGATTGGTAAGGCATTGTCAGGTCGACTCATCGCCATAGTTGCATTCCACCACCATTTCTTGGAATTCTTCAAATAATGACAAGTCCTATGATTGTGGTCGTGCACGTTCAAGATCAAATTCAACTCGAGGTGGACGTCCTTCCTTTGGTCGACAATCGTCTAGATCAAACTCGATTCCCTCTCAGTATCAACAATTGTCCAACAATCAACCTCAATGCCAAATATATGTCAAGGTGGGACATACTGTTATGGACTGCTGGCACATATTCAATCAAGAAATACAATCATCCACACAAACCAACAACATTTAGGTTTTATCTTCCAATACTAATATCTTTGATCAATTTTCCACCATTTCATCCATGCCTAATTCGTTATGGTACCCAAACAGTGGTGCTTCTCACCATGTTACGAATGATTCTACAAATTATACCTCTAAATCAAAGTATAATGGTGCTGGACAAGTCAAATTAGGAAATGGAACAGGTTTATCCATAACCCACATTGGTTTTTCATCTCTTTCGTCTCTTTCAAATTCCTCACATAACCAAGAATCTTATTAGTGTTTCTCAATTTGCAAAAGATAATCATGTTTTCTTTGAATTCTATCCTAATCATTGCACTGTTAAAAATCAGGTAACCAAGGAGATTTTACTCCAAGGAACCCTTAAGGAAGGCATCTACGTTTTTCCTACTTTGCAAAGGTCTGCACCACCAACCGTTCAACACATTACTACAGGATCTTCTTCAACTGTTCCTCTGGATGTTTGGCATGCCATAATGGGGCATGCAACTCTCAACACTGTAAAACGTGCCCTTTACGCTTCTAATATTGGTGTAAAAATGAATTCCTTTTTTTGTGACTCATGTGTTGTTGCCAAGATACATGAACTACCATATTCTATTTCTAATACTCAATATATGAAACCTCTTGAAATGATTTTTATTGATATTTGGGGCCCTGCCCATGAATACTCTATAGATGGTCATCAATATTATATTTCGTTTGTTGATGCATGTTCAAAATTTACGTGGCTTTATCTTATGCATGCTAAGTCTCAAGCGTTAGATATCTTTCTCAAGTTTAAACTTCTTATTGAAAACCAATTAGGACATAAAATAAAAAACATACAAAGTGATAATGCTCGTGAGTTTATTTCCTTTGATAAAACTCTTGCCTTGTTTGGTATTCATCACAGATATACTTTTCCTTATACACATCAACAAAACGGTATTGTGGAACGAAAGCATCAACATGTTGTAGAGACTGGTTTAAGTTTACTTGCTCATGCATCCTTGCCTTTAAAATATTGGAGTTATGCTTTCAAAGCTGTTGTTTTCATTATAAATAATCTCCCAACATCTACCTTGCATCATCTTCCTCTACCATTTCCTCTCCTAATATTCCTAATGCAGCTCGGGCTTCAACCATCAACATGCACCCCATGCAAACAAGAGCCAAGTCTGGTGTGTTCAAACCCAAAGTTTGGACAACCACTGTTAGTGATTTCGTTCCTGTTAATCCCAAAACTGCCATCGACGATCTTGAATGGAAGAAAGATATGGATGTTGAATATGATCCACTCATTAAAAACAACACCTGGACTTTGGTAGATCCACCTTATGATGCTCACATCATCGCTTGCAAATGGATATTCAAAAACAAGTACAATTCCGATGGCTCCTTGCAACGACGAAAAGCTCATCTTGTAGCTTATGAATTTGATCAAATAGAAGGCGTAGACTACTTTGATAGGTTTAGCCGCGTGGTTCGTCTAGTTACTATTTGAACCATCTTAGCCTTTGTTGTTTCTCATAAGTGGCCAGTGCACCAACTTGATGTAAACAATGCCTTTTTAAACAGTGATCTTCAAGAGATGGTCTATATGTAGCAATCGTACGATTTCACTACCTCATTTACAAAAGTTTGTCGTCTCAACAAAGCCATTTATGGCTTAAAACAAGCACCACGTGCTTGGCATCATAAGCTAAGTAGCACACTTGTTAACCTTGGTTTTAAAGCTACTATTTTTTATCCCTCTCTCTTCATTCATTCCACTCATACTACCTCTATCATTATTCTTATATATGTTGATGATATCTTAATTACAAGGTCTTCTTCTACTGCTATTAGGTCTTTGATCTCCACTCTTAGCCATACCTTCGCCTTGAAAGATCTTGGGAAACTACACTACTTTCTTGGCATTGAAACACAGTGGAACTCAAATGGGTTGCTTATTCTCCATCAAGACAAATATGCTCAACAATTGTTACACAAAACCAAAATGATAGAAGCCAAACCACAACCCACTCCCATGGTGACGTCTCTTATACTCACTGCGGATGGTTCTACAGCCTTTCACAACTCAACCTTGTATTGTCAAACTGTTGGTGCTCTCCAATATTTAACTTTCACCCATCCAAACATTACGTATGTTGTCAACAAAGTTTCTCAATACATGCATAATCCTCAAATCCACCACTAGAAAGCAGTAAAAAGGATTCTTCAATACGTTGTCGGCACACGTGCCTTTGGTATTCGCTTTACTTCCTCCACCAACTAATCGATTCATGGTTTCGCTGATGTTGATTAGGGGGCTGACATAGATGATAGGAAATCCACAACAAGGTATTGTGTCTATCTTGGGGACAACATAGTTTCGTGGTCCTCCAAAAAGCAAAAAACATTCTCTAGGAGCAGCAATGAAGTTGAATCACGTAGTATTGCCTCTATCACCACAGAAATCTCTTGGCTGCAAACCCTTCTTCGTGATTTAAGACTCGCACATTCAACTCCAGTAGTCTATTATGATAATCTTGGATCCATTATTCTCACTTCTAATCCAATTATGCACTCCGAAACTAAACACTCTGCCATAGATGTTCACTTTATTTGGGATCTGGTTCAAAAATGTGACGCACTGACTGTAATACTAAATAATTATTATTTGATAAAAAGATATGGAATTAATTTTTTTTACCATAAGATTTTCCTTTAGAGAACATTAATAATAACATAACTTCATATTCATATATATAGTTTATATTTTTGTCCCAACCATACCTAGATATGCGGCACCAGACACACCCGCTGACCGCTTACCTTAACAGAGCCCCCCTGGTTCATATAGCACCCAACAAGGCTTATGGCCGCCCATATCACCTTTCGCTATGGAAGATCCCAGCCCCTGATATATGGCCCCCAGCAAAGTCTTAGAGCCGCCTACTCGACCAAAGTCCCACTAGCCGTATACATCACACCAAACACCCTCCCTGAAGAGCACGACCCACAGCAAGACCGGGGACCGTATACTCACACAAGGCAATCTCGCCAACTACGCGGTCTTTGGCGACCATCCTGGTGGCCGCCTACCCCGCACTACAGGCCGCCTACCCCGCATTGCAAGTATCCTTCCACGAGACAGCCCAGATCTGTGATGTAGCCATTCCGACCAACAACATGAAACCATCCACCCATAGAGATCCTTATGACCGAGTACCGAATACCGCCAACCCCTGAAGGATCCCTTCGTAATTTCCCTTCTAAACACTAGATCCAAGAATAGCCAAAAAGGGAATGTTGGGCCAGAAAGCCCATTCCAGGTAAGACCCACAGGTAAAAAAGGTATAAATAGCACACTATTCCATGCATTGATTACACATTAAATTATTCTAATACTCTGACATCACCAGTGCTGACTTAGGCATCGGAGTGTCTTTTGTAGGTCCCTTGCTTCCCCCTGGAACCCCTTTGGAAGCAACAGGAGAACAGCCGAGATCAACCGTCCGAAGCCCTCAAGTGATTTGTGAATTACAACCTTCGATTCCGTAAGAACATCTGGCGCCCACCTTGGGACCGAAGAGTACTTCACAGGTCCAAAACAACCACCCAGGAAGACAAGATGGTTTCCACGAGAAGCAAGACATCGGATGTCCCCCCCGTGGTCCCAACTGTTGAAGTTGGGGACCCCAGACCAGCATCGGAGATTTCCCGCATTCTGGAGGCCCAAGCCAGGATGTAGCAAGAGTTTGCTGAGTACAAAAAGAGAAACGCAGACGAGATGGAAGCGTTGAGAGAGGAAAACTCCCGCCTTAGGCAGAAGATAGAAGCAGACCAAGCAGTTGGGGAGCCCTACCAACCTCGATCAAGGGCGGATATTCCCCCTCACTCAAGGGTCGACACTCCCCCTCATTCAAGAGTTGACATCCATCCAACCGAGGATGAAAGCGAGTACAGACCCACCAGACCAACAACGGGTGGTAACTACAGTTCCTTCGCCTCGAGGAAGAACCGTCGCCACCCCTTCATTGACGGGATCATAGAAACCCCTCTGCCCCATAAATGGAAGGCACCCACTATCACGTACGACGGTACAACGGATCCATATGAGTTTGTGTCTATCTACACCAACCAGGTAGGGTTATATTCCACGGACGACGTCGTGCTGTGTAAGTCGTTTTCAGTGGCCCTCAAAGGATCAGCTCTAGAATGGTTCATGAGCCTCCCCCCCTACACCATCGACTCCTTCACTACGCTCACCACCACCTTCACCACCCAATTCGACACAAGTCGTCGCCACGACCTCACCACAATTGCCCTCCTCAACCTCAAACAAGAGGAGGGAGAACCCCTCCAAGTTTTTATCGATAGATTTGGCGCCATCGCCATGAAAATCAAGGACCTTACCCCCAATCTCATTTTGATGTATATGATGACCTCCCTCCGGCCAGGACCCTTCGCTGATGAGTTAGCAATGCGCCCCCCCTAAGCATGCAGGAGCTTAGGAAAAGAGCAGCAATGTTTATCAGAGTCGAGGACATGAGGCGATACCAAAACAACGCTCAGGCTCCCCCGGCGCGAGCCGACATCAGGAGGCCTAACAAAGAACCCCCGCGCGTGAACATAACCGTCCTATGGAGCGAAGGCCCGCTAAATTCTCCAACTACGCTCCCTTGAATGCATCCAGATCTCGCATACTAGACGAGGTCCTGTAGGCAGAACTCATCCCCCCACCCAGAAAGTACCAAAACCCACCTAACGCGGACTTGAGCAAGTATTGCCATTACCATCGCAATAACGGCCATACAACTGATGAATGCAACACCCTGCGGGACAAAATAGAAGAGCTCGTGCAGGCCGGACATCTCAAACATTACGTAAGGGAAGTAGGGGAAGGCCCATCCAGACCCCAGTATGAGAGAAACGACAATAGACGAGTTGAACGACGAGCAGACCAGCGAACAAAGCATAGAGAACCAAGAAGGGAGCCCGCAAGAACCCAACATACAAAACAAAGAGCGCCAGCACAACCGCAACCCAGACGAACCGACGATAGACCACCCCTGCGCGGAACAATCAACACCATATCTGGAGGATTCGCCGAAGGAGGGAGGTCGTCCTCCTCCAGAAAGAAGCACCTAAGAGCTGTCCAATCAGTACATGTTGTGTCCGGTAGAACGATAAGAAGAATGCCGCCCATCACGTTCTCAGACTCAAACTTTCAAGGCACCGACCCCAACAAAGACGACCCTATGGTCATAACCATAGAAGTAGAAAACTTTGCAGTCAAAAAAGTGCTCATCGACCAAGGAAGCTCCGTAGATATCTTATACTGGAAAACCTTCAACAAACTACAGATACCCCTAGCCGACCTCACTCCCCATAATGAACCCATATACAGATTCTCGGGCGAAAGAGTCCCAACAAAAGGATACATCGACCTCCACACAACCTTCGGAGAGGGTAGACAAACGAAGACCAAACCCATCCGCTACCTAGTCGTGGAGGCCCACACATCCTACAACATACTTCTGGGAAGACCCTCCATCAACGCCTTGGGAGCCATCGTATCTACTTCACACCTCGCCATGAAGTTCCCATCCCTGCAAGGCGACATAATCACAGTACACGGCGACCAACGCACCGCCAGGGAATGCTATATAGCGAGCCTAAAACTTCTCCACCCACCCTTGACAACCCACAACATCGAACAATCCCAGACAAGAACATCCTTAGCAGGCGACGACCTCGACCCTAGAATAAACTCTGAAGCCAGGGTCGAGCCCATCGGGGACATAAGACAACTCCCTCTGGCACAGCAGAATCGATTCCTCCAAATTGGCACCACCCTCCCCGAGGGAGAGGAGCACCACATCGAGCAAATCCTTAAATGGAATGCCGATCTGTTCGCTTGGTCCGCAACAGATCTCCCCGGCGTACACTGATATCGCTGTCGTTAGGCGATCAAATTACCACTACTTTAGCAACTTCAGTATTGCCAGTTTGTAGTGAAGAAAATAGTTAGGGTTAAGATAACCCTGAGTCGTCTCACAACGAATACGGAATTGATCTCAAATATTTGATTCAAAAATGCAATTAAAACTAGCAACTATAAAAAAAGGGGGGTTTTGATATGCAAAGAAAATGACACGGAAGATTGTAAACACAGTAATAGTAAATAGGTCAATTCCACTGCTTTTTCTAAATCAGATTCTTCATTGGTTATCTAGAGATTATTGTTAAATT
>Ga0214543_1010132_pt1 | contig 14188 bp, 5 predicted proteins | sample CNSS2metaG_FD_160094 | JGI IMG/M metagenome (GOLD analysis project Ga0214543, IMG submission 160094) | Root nodule microbial communities from cowpea collected in UCLA plant growth center, Los Angeles, California, USA - CNSS2 | ecosystem: Host-associated > Plants > Roots > Nodule | place: USA...
AATATAAATTGGTAGTGATTTTTTATTTGTTTGTTTTTCAAGAATCAATCGGAGAAAGGGGACTTGTTGATCTAAGCACTAATTATGGTTAAATATTTATTTTTTAAAATATTTTTGTAAATACCCGTGGATACCCGCGAATATGAAAAAAATAGACAGATACCCGCATAACGGATACCCAACAGATATGGGTACGGGTATGGAGCGAATATTTATCCAGCGGGTAGGGTACGGAGGAGCTACTACCCGTACCCTATCCGCCTCGTTGACATCCCTAATCTTAACCATATTAGTTAACCTATGATCACGTGTTTCTTGAAAAAAATCTAATTATACATGTTTCTTGAAAAAATAATGTAGGTAAAATATCAATATGCTATGCCTGATGTTATGAATGAATCAAAATAACATAGAAGTAGATGAAATCTCTATTAGAAATGAAAAAAATAGTTATACATGACAAACTCTTTATTCTAAAATTTTAGGTTAAATATAAAGTTAATATCTTACACAAAGTCGACTCATATTTTATTATTGTTGAATTTTTTTTTATGAATCTTTATCTCGAATCCAAAAGTAATATAACTTTTAAAACTATTGACATTTAAGTGAGTTTAAGGCACATATTGAGTAAAGAAAATTAAGCATACCATACAAGAAAGAAGACTCATAAACTTATTGTTTGAAAGTTTTGGAAAATGTTGTTTAATCTTTATGCGAATTTGACTCAAATCTCATTGTCATAAATCTCTAGACAATTTTTTCTCGAATGACTCATCAGAGGTGTAGAAGCCAATGACACAACTTGGTGACCAACTATCTCAATTGAGTACAAATGTGAAACTTTTTTATATTGAAAATTTTCCTAATAAATTTTAAACAAACATTCCCCTCTTGTGGTAAAACGATGGTATAAGTAAATGTTATTACGAAGGTTGAGTAGGTAATGATAATACTAATGTTACTATGAAGGTTGAATAGACCATGGTAATACTCTCCGCAATATTTTTAATAAGACTTAATTATCATTTTGGTCCCCTAATTTGTTGGGTTGGTTCATTTTGGTCCTTTTATTATTTTTTGGTTCAATTTGGTCCTCTAATTCTTTAAAAGGTTCAATTTGGTCTTTGCCGTTAAGTCAACTTTAACACCGTCTCCGTACATGCCACGTGTCATTTTGTGGAATTTTAATTTTTTTTTTAAATTTTTTTAAAAAAATTAAACTGTCACATGTCATCTTATGGTTGTGACACGTGTCAATTTGAGATTTTTTTATTTAAAAAATGTTCTGCCACGTGGCAGGTCACGTGTGCCATGTGTCAAGCTAACATTGATTGTTTTCAATTTAGTCCCTCTATTTACAATTTTGATTTAATTTAGTCCCCCAATTTTTTAAAATGATTCAATTTTGTCCTCTCTAATTTGATACCAAATTAGTAATTAAGCTTAATTACAACTTATATATACATATTAAAATAATTTTTATTATATTTATATATTAAACTACTCCATCTAACTATTCAAATTATTATTTTTCTTACATGTATAGAAAAATTCAAGTGTAAAAAATTACAAGTGAAAAATATAAGAAATGAAATAACTTGAGTATTGAGGGAGTGATTTGATGTATAAATGGTAAAAAATTATTTTAACATGAATATATAAATTGTAATTAAGCTTAATTATTAATTTGGTCTCAAATTGGAGAGGACAAAATTGAATCACTTTAAAAATTAGGGGACTAAATTGAATCAAAATTGTAAATAGAAGGACTAAATTGAAAACAACCAATGTTAGCTTGACATGTGGCACAATCGTGACCTGCCACATGGCAGTACATTTTTTAAATAAAAAATCTCAAATTGACACGTGTCACAACCATAAGGTGACACGTGGCAGTTTAATTTTTTTTAAAAAAAAATAAAAAAAATAAAAAAAATTTAAAAAAAATTAAAAAAAAATTAAATTCCACCAAATGACACGTGGCATGTACGGAGACGGTGTTAAAGTTGACTTAACGGCAGGGACCAAATTGAACCTTTTAAAGAATTAGAGGACCAAATTGAACTAAAAAATAATAAGGGGACCAAAATGAACCAACCCAACAAATTAGGGGACCAAAATGATAATTAAGCCTTTTTAATAACATCAAAGTTGTATGTTAATAATAAGTAAGCTTACTATTTTTTCATTAAACACCAATTAAATAGAAGGTTTGTTTAAGTTGAATATTTTGGAGTAATTATAGTAATTACATCATGCAAGAGTGTGAAGTAGATGTAGGAGACTTAAATTTACATTGGAGTTGGTAACATCCAAAGTAAATTTCATTTTCTTTCATTACTCTATTCTATCTATCTTGGGTCAAGATTTTCTCTCTTCATCTCCTTTTTCTCTTTGTTCCTAATGGTTTACCAAGATACTTAATATGGTATATGTCGAAAATATTTTATGAACTTTTATATTGAAATGCAAATGTAAATAATGACTTTTAATGTTAAATTGAATATAATGTTATATAGAAATTGATTTTTATAGTGGATTTGGGTTGCACACATGATGTACAAAAGTATAAAATAATGCATAATCCCGATTATTGATGAAGCTATCCTAGAGGGAACAGTAAAGGGACAACTCTCATTAATAAATTGTCATTTGTTACTTTAAATCCTAGGAATCTCTATAGAAGATTCGTTTTCCGTATTTTATAATTTGTGGGTTATAACTATGTAGTTGAGTGTAGAAAAGAAATACATAATCCATGCAAGTGAGAAAGCTATACAAGGATGATATTATGATTCCTATTTTTTTAACTGACATCCTTTACTCTTTGATGTGACTTAGTGTAAATCATTGATTAATGTACCACTATCTTTTTTTTTTAAATAATCAATGGCTCACACTAAGCCACTTCAAAATGTAAAGAATGAGAGTCAAAGTATATTTTTTCAAGTAATTAAGTCCGTGGTTGTGGCAGATATCAGTAAAAAAAGGCATTTAATGTGGTTATTTTTAGGGTTTTCAACCATTTTGACTCCATTAACTATGTTATCGACTTACTGTAGTTTTTGAACAAATTTGGGAACTAAACACTTACCTTATAAAACCCAAATTAAGCCTATGTTTGGATCTATATATTTACTGTTAAAGTGGAATGACAATGATGGATTTGTAAGTTGTATAAGCGTTTGTTTTTTAATATTTGATTTGTTTGGACTTGAAATAGTTGATTTACAAGGATAGAGAAGTTGAGAGATCCACACATACAGAAGAGATGTGGGTGGATTTATTATACATGATGAGCAGTGGCGGATCTTGACGAAAATTGTTGGGAAGCCAAAATAATACATAACAAATTTATATATTTAATTATTGTCATTAATAAAATAAAAATAAATACATAATTTAGTATAACAATAACTAAAAAAGAAATCACACATCTAAAATATTGTCAAAAAATAATTCAATAATAACCAAACCACACTTAAAATTCAGTTATAAAAACACAAAGTACAATTTTTTTTTTCTATTTTCATAAAATAAAAAATTAATATACAAGAGGCTGATTAAATAAATGATTAAACTAATATTTTACTATCAAGTGAGATAAGACAAAATTACGTTCTTCTTTATTTCTTCAAGAATGGAAGAAAACCGCTAAAAGATAAGAGCAAAAATAATATATCTTTTTCTCTTTAGAAACAAAAGAAGATAGGTGAGAACAATTTGTGAGTGCAATTTGTGAGAAACTCAAGACATATAATGGAACTACAATTAAAATTCGGTTATAAAAAAAACACACAGTATAATATTTTTTCTTCTATGTTTATAAAATAAAAAATTAATATAATAGAGGCTCATTAAATAAATTACTAAACTAATATTTCACTATCAATTGAGACCAAAGAATTACCTTTTTCTTTTCTCCCATGAGAATGGAAGAGGACAGAGGAAAAATAAGAGCAAAAATAATATATCTTTTTCTCTTCAAAAATAAGAAAAACAGGTGAAAATGAAATATGAGAACAATTTGTGAGAAACTCAAACCATAATAAATAAAAAAATAAAAAAATATCTTGATAAATCTTTTTATTCTTTATTTTTTATTATGTTTAATTTATATTTTACTATTTATTAACATTAATTATTATGTTTATAAAGAAATAAAATATTTGATTTAATTATAATATATTTTTTAATATCTATAATATAAAAAAATTAAACTATATATAATATAAAAAAAAATTAAAACTTTTAGGGGGGCCATGGCCCCTCCCTGCCCTAACAGTGGTCCGCCACTGATGATGAGTGTGTGATTTACATAAAATTCTTTTCTTTTAGGAAAATTATATTTTGACTATCATTTTTTGAATACTATGCTTTATTTTATGACGTTGTTTAGTGTCTCTCATTGAATTTTTCAAATGAAAAGATAAAAGATGAGAATAAAAAAAAAAAATGAGAGTTATAATATCATTGTCCTTACTTTTATTTACTTATAAGGGAGAGAAAGCTTGAATTGATTATTTAAGTGGTAGGAATCATTAATTGATTCTAGAAAGTGATGAAATTTGATAGGTTGTATATTTATGGAATCAATTATGACTGATTCATCTACCTGATGAGATTATTTTATAATAACTATAATAATAAAAATTAATTATTATTATTATAATAAAAATGTTGATAATAATTGTAATAATAATATTCAAATTATTATTTAAAAAATAAAAATAAAATTTATTTCAACAATTTTTTTATTATTTTAATTTCATTTTTTCAATTTTAACTTTTTTTAATTATAAATAACAACTTCAATTCAATTTTAATATAATTTCTACAATTTACATTTAAATTTATATCACCTTTATTCTTAAGGATAAAATGACAATCATCTAATATTATTTATTAAAATATTTTTTAATATATCATATCAATCACATCAAACACAAACTTTCATTTCACTCCATTCAAATCAAACTATTTATTCCTTAAAACAGACAACACCATAATTATCTCTTCATCTCCTCAAATTCATCTACTTACTCTCCCTCAAATTATTTCTCCAATCCTAACACACTCTATATTCTAATAGATGATAAGTCCAATAAATCTAAGTGTTTTAAAAATAGACAATGATATTTTAACTACTAAATTTTGACAACTTTTTCTCACAATATGAGGTGACATCTTTTAAGTGGTTTTGAAATATTAAGAATGACAAAATAAAAAAAATGGAAAACCACTTAGAAAATAACACCTAAAGTTGTAAGAAAAAATTGTCAAATTTTAGTAGTAAAAAAATCATTTTTCTTTAAAAATTCTTCTTACAGAATGGAGGTTTGGAACATCCACAATAATTCTATGTAATTACAAATTATATATTCTACCCACCAAGAGTATGATATAAAGATTATAATAACGACTAAACAATAACAACTTCAACACACTCATGCTCATAGCTATATATGCTTCAAATACATTGTTCTTGAAGCATGAGTGATGAGTGAAGATAAATTAATTAAGTTTCCGGAAACTCAGAAAATAGGTTCTTCCTTAGGAAATTACAAACTTAAATAATCGTTTCAAACCCTAAAATTCTAATAGAATGTCGATTTTGATTAATCGAATCAAAGCCACAACGAATTTCAAATTTGGAGTGGAAGATTGAAACTTTCGATATCAACCGACATCATGAATAGATTGAAAGATGCTATGAGCTCTCGAACAAAAAACTATCGTCATATTGAGTGAATGGAATATTGAAATTTGAAAACAAAGAGAAGAATAGGTTATCGATTAGAGTAGGTGAACCCATAGTGAGATGGAGCTAACACGAACAACAATGAGAGGTGAAACCAACGGTGAAGAGTAATATGACAATAAGAAGAAGATGATGCGTGAGAGAGAGATGAACAAAACACGTTCTACATTTAATTCAACACTCATGCGATGAAAAGAAGATAAACAAAAGGTTGGTCAACATGTTCTATTTACTAGTTAAGTGCATTTCATTTGCTACAAATTAATGAATCTATATAAATATTCATAAATAATTATTTAAAACTTAATAATTAAATACAAAAAGCAAACTATTTATGGAAACTTTTTTCATAAATATTACTAAAATTTTTTCATAAATATTACTACCGTTTATGTATAAAATTAATAATTAATTTTTTATTTAATGATTTCAATATCAAATACTAACATTCTTTTTATCACATTACTTTTTTTTAATTAATATTTCTTATAAATATTAAATAACAAATAACTATCTATTTGTATTATTATTATTTTTTAAATAGCTATCTTATTAGTGATAGATGTATGTTCTAACTAAGTTGCAACTATTTTACTATGAATTAGCTACAATTTCATTCTTTCGCAGTTTTCTCACAAATTAGAGAGGAATTAGTGAAAAAAAAGTGTAGCTAATTTCTCAAGCAAAATGGAAAATTTCTTGTAGTGTTATTTATACAATTATAGTGACAAAATTACGATTGGTAATGAGTTAGAAAATAAAAAATAATTATATAAAATATATCAAAACAATATTTCATATGAAAAAATAAACAAAAAAATATTAAAAAATTATCAAATGTGTCTTTGAAAAAATTTGAGAGACTAATGTATAATGAAGGGTATCATAAGATGAAAAATATCTTAGAGAGTTAAGAAAATTTTTCAAAAGTCAACGATTGAGAAATAACGAAAATTATTTTATTGAAATAAAAAAATTCTTAAAATATGAAACAAAAATTAATAATAATAGAGCAAGGAAGATAAATTTTTTATATTACCTAGTAAATGAAAGTTTTATATTATCAAACACTTAAATTGAGATCGTTAAACATGCTCACCTGAAAGGAAAATATATAATATATAAAAGTATTAAAAAAAATAAATATATTCAAATGTGAGACATAAAAAATATTTAATTGACATATATCATTTAAACATAATTGTATAAGAGTTATGATAAAATAAAAAATATATTAGAAATGGGAATAAATGTGATGACAAACTAAATAATAAGAAAAAAATTAAGAAAAAGTGTGTAGTTATATAAGATTACTTAATTAGATATGAATATTTTAGGTTAAATCATTTCAGAGGTCCCCATTTTTGTAGCGAAATTTCAAGTACATCCCTCATTTTCATTTCACTCAATTGAGTCCCTATTTTTTAAAATTCGTTGCAATCATTACCTTTTCGTTAGTTGTACACAATAACGGTGTTAATTATGTGTCACGTGTCAGCACATGTTTTTTTTTTTAATTTTTAATTTTTTATAATTAAAAAAAATAAAAATAAAATTGTTACGTATCAATCTGACATTGTTCCACGTGGCAGAGACAATGTGATGTGGTAGTGACAGTACCACGTGTCACTATTGTATGTGAAAAGTCTCAATGTAGTCTATGTATTTGTTATTTTGTCTCAATTTGGTCCCAATTTTTTTTAAATTGAATCAATTTCATCTCTATATCAAATTTAATTTTTATATAAATTTTACAATGATATTTTTATTATATTTGATATTTTTAACAAAATTGAGTTTATTTAATTGTATATTTTGCACTGATATTTATTTAATGTTAGAGTTGCTTTAAAAATGAAAACTTTATAAATTCAAATATAAAATTTTAAATATAAATTCTAACATTTGTCTATAAATTATTGATATATAAATATTTGAAACAATATTTAAATAAAGTTCAATGCAAAATATACATTTAAATAAACTTAATTTTGTTAAAAATATCAATTATAATAAAAATACCATTGTAAAATTTATATTAAAATTAAATTTGATATAGGGATGAAATTGATTTAGTTTTAAAAAAATTAGGACCAAATTGAGACAAAATAACAAATATAAAGACTACATTGAGACTTTTTACATCTAATAGTGACACGTGACACCGCCACTGCCACATCACATTGTCTCTGCCACGTGACACAATGTCAGATTGACAAGTGGAAATTTTAATTTTAAAAAAATAAAAAAAACCACGTGTTGACACGTGACACATAATTAATACCGTTACTGCATAGTTAACGAAAAGGAACTGATTGCAACCAATTTTCAAAAATAGAGACTCAATTGAGTCAAATCAAAATGGGGAGACCTACTTGAGATCTCGCTACAAGAATGAAGATCTCTGAAATAATTTAACCAATATTTTAAGGGTCTTGCTAACTAGTGTCCTAAGGATAATTAATATACATTAGATTCTACAAAAGTACATAGATAAATGTGGTATTAAATAAAATCTGATCTAATAACAATTAATGCACCTTTATTTTATTTAAAGAACAAAAGTACCCATAAATATTATACAAATGTGTTTAATGTTTTTTTAACGTTCACAAATAAAATTTAAAAACTAATTAAATAATAAAATAATTATATTTTAATGTTGCTAAAAATTAAATATAATTAAACATAAGAAATTTTAAATTAACAGAAAAACAAACAAAAAGAATAGTGTTAAACATTGAAAAATTTTACAAAAAAAAAAACAACCTAAGAAAGTTTAAAGTAACATAAAAACCAACAAAAAAAGTAGTGTTTGAACATTTAAAATTTTTACAAAAAAAATAAATTAAAGTGTTAATTTGATATTTAATTGATTTTTCTTTTTTTTCTTTTTATTAAAGATTTTAAAAATTCTAAAGTCTTTATTTTATATCATAAAATTATTGTCTAAAAATCTAAAAAAATATTTTTATCTTTATAAAATTTATTATGTTCATTTATATTATTTTAATTACTATACTTAATTATTTTGACACTTAATTATTTCAGCTTTCTAAGTAGAAATATGGATATCATGATAGAAGAAGGGAACATGACAAATATTTACATTTGCCTTCGTGTTGTAAAAGTAAAAAGGTTTTCAAACTCATATTCATATAATTATACTCCATCAATCTGAAATTTTCTCATCAAAATTCAACAACTTCGCACAATATCCAACGGACTGACTTTATTAGGCATTTATATCCTACATGTGGCCTGCTGTGCATTCGCATTTACATTATGAAGATTACAAATGTTGGCTGTTGTTTGTTTTTTCTTTGGACCACTCTTACGGGAAAAGATTCTCCGGCGGTGATAGTGAGAGTATAAAATGGTAGAGATATCGGAGGAAGACATACAATTGAATGTCATGGAGAAAACGATGCCACTCAAACTCTACTTCATTCATTTCCTAGCAGCAGGTCACATGATCCCTCTATGCGACATAGCCACCCTCTTCGCCTCTCGTGGCCACCATGTCACCATCATCACCACCCCTTTCAACGCCCTAACTCTCCGCAAATCCCTCCCCTCCCACCCCTTCCTCCGCCTCCACACAGTTCAATTTCCCTCCCTAGAGGTCGCTCTCCCCGACGGCATCGAAAACATCTCCTCCGTCACCGACGCTGACCAGCTCGCCAATGTCTTCCACGCCACCACCACGCTCCAAACCCCCATCCAGAACTTCGTGGAGGAGAACCCACCTGATTGCATCGTCGCGGACTTTCTATTCCCCTGGGTCGATGACTTGGCCAAAAACCTTAAAATCCCTAGACTTGCCTTCAACGGCTTCTCCCTCTTCACCATCTGCGTCCTACACTCCTCCCACTATTCCAATTCTCTTCTCCCTCACCCCATAACCCTCAACGCATCACCACCGAAGAAGTTGACCCAATTCCTTCATAAGATGCTGGAGACGGAGCTCAGAAGCTACGGCCTAATCGTGAACAACTTCGCGGAGCTCGACGGAGAAGAATACATCCGCTACTATGAGAAAACGACGGGGCACAAGGCTTGGCATCTTGGGCCGGTCTCTCTCATATCGAGAACCCCTGAAGAGAAAGCAGAGAGGGGCATGAAGAGCGTGGTGAGTATGCATGAGTGCGTGAGTTGGCTTGACTCCAAGGCAGAAAACTCGGTGGTATACATATGTTTTGGGAGCCTTTGCCATTTCCCGGATAAACAGCTTTATGAGATTGCATGCGGGATTGAAGCGTCGGGTCATGGGTTCATATGGGTGGTGCCGGAGAAGAAGGGGAAGGAGAAGGAGAGGCAGGAGGAGAAGGAGAAGTGGATGCCGGAGGGGTTTGAAGAGAGGAATGCAGAGAAGGGGATGGTTATCAGGGGGTGGGCCCCACAGTTGGTCATCCTGAACCACCGTGCCATTGGAGCATTCTTGAGTCACTGCGGGTGGAATTCCATCGTGGAGGCGGTGAGTGGTGGCGTCCGGATGATTACGTATTGTCCGAACCCTTTCCGTTTTGATAGAGAATCTTCGTATTGATTGGGTATAGGTATGGATATGAGTATGAAAAATTTCCAATTTTGTCAATTGAGTATGGAGATATGATTGGGGATATACATATTCCTGCCATAATATCGGTCCCGTCATATCTCCATCATCATTTAAATTATTAAAATATTCATAATTAATTAAGTAACCTTATATATATATATATATATATATATATATATATTTTTTTTTTATTATTTTGTTTGTTATGAAACTCATTCGCATCTCAAATATATTTTTTATCTTATGATAACCTTTATGTAATTATGTTAGAATTAGAATTATGTATGTCAATTAAAAAAAAATTCTAACATTTGAATATTTCTATTATCTTTAATAATTTTATTTATTGTATATTTTTCTTTCACATAAGAATGTTTAATACTCTTAATTTAAGTATTTAATAACATAAACTTTCCTTTACTAGGTAATATACAAAAAATTTAATAAATATTTTGGTTCTCATGAAATTTTATTTGGTATTCTAATCTAAAATGTAAACAATTATAATTTATTTCAAAGTATTTGATATCGAAGAAGCAATCATTCTCCTAATATTGAATATTCGATGATATTATGTATCATTTACCATAATTTATTATTTTATCAAAATTAATTCAAATTAATATTAAAGAAGTAAGAAAACAGGTATGAGTATGGGTACAAGATTATATTCGTTACCTGGTGGGGATTGAGATGAAGATAAGACAAAAGTTTGAAACCAATTAAGTTTTAATACGGGAATGAGAATAAATTCATTTTATGAAAATGGGTATAGAATAGCGAAATTCGTTTCCGTCCCTTATGTTATTATCATATATCACCGCATGTCATAATATTAATATTAACATTTTCTGGACAATATAAATAAATAAATAAATATGAATATTTCGACGAATTCAATGATTTTTAAATAATTTGTTAAATTATTTAAAATCTACATTTTGGGATATCTTATCAATTTTACATTTTCGAGAAATGTTCCGGTGGATTTCAGATCTACATAAAATTTACTAGAAATACTTTCTGCATTTTCCTATCAGCATTAAATCTTCATGGAAATTTTCAAAGTAATTTAATTGCAGAATTTTCTAACAACATTTTAATTAAGTTGATACTGGATATCATTAACTTTGATATATCCTAACATATCTTTCACTGCTAACATATTTATAAAATATGAAGAAAGAAAGTAAAACATAATCTGCTAACAATGAATGGAAACTTCAAATTAAAAAATCCAACACATTACAAGCAAAATTTATAGAAGTAAATAAATATTAATCATGCATGTTGATACTGGATATCTTAAACTTTGATATATCCTAACATATCTTTTAAATCACTGCTAACATATTTAGAAAATATGAATAAAAAAAAAGAGCAAAACATAATCTGCTAACAGTGAATGGAAAACTTAACATTAAAAATCCAAGACAATACAAGCAAAAATTAGAAGAAAATAAACATTAATCATGCATGCACATCATATATCTTAACCATATTAATTAACCTATGATCACGTGTTTCTTAAAAAAAAATCTAATTATACATGTTTCTTGAAAAAATAATGTAGGTAAAATATCAAAATGCTATGCCTGATGTTATGAATGAATCAAAATAACATAAAAGTAGATGAAATTTCTATTAGAAATGAAAAAAATAGTTATACATGGCAAACTCAGTATTCTAAAATTTTAGATTAAAATAAAGTTAATATGAAGTCGACTCATATTTTTTTATTATTGAATTTTTTATGAATCTTTATCTCGAATTCAAAAGTAATATAACTTTAAAATTATTGAATTCTAAGTGAGTTTAAGGCACACATTGAGTAAAGAAAATTAAGCATACCATACAAGAAAGAAGACTCAAACTTATTGTCTCAAAGTTTTGGAAAATGTTGTTTAATCTTTATCCGAATTTGACTCAAATCTCATTGTCATAAATTTCTAGACATTTTTTTTCTCGAAAGACTCATCAGTAGAGCTGTCAAAACGGGTCACCTGACCCAACCCGGCTCAGTCCACGACGGGTTGGTCACTTAGTGGGTCAACCCAACCTGTCTCACTTATTAGCGAACCAACAAAATTAGAACCCGACCCGACCCACCACGGGTTGGCGGGTTAAATGGGTTGGCTCAATGACTCACTTAATTAAAAAAAATATACAATTATTTTTCTTCAATCCCAATAAAACTAAATTATAATTCCGATTAAAATCTAAATAAACTTCAATACAATCCAAATAAAATCTCAAATTATGTTAAACTCTAAATACAAACCAAAATTACAAAAACATAAATTACTATCTAATATCAAATCATTCTTGTCACTTATCAAACTATAGTATTAGAGTCTTCAATGGATAAATCCACAACATTTTCATCTCTTGAAGCATCTTCTTTATCCCCATCTACAATAAAACAAGAAAAAAATAATGTTAACTAATAATATTAAAAGATTAAGTATTAAATAATTATATTAATTTTACCGCACTAACAAAAATGTTACCTGTTAGTTCAAAACCATGCAACTAATTAATTTTGTGTTAAAATGAGTGTCTCAACATTCTCTGAAAGAATGGAAGAACGATATTAGGTTAGCACACGAGAACCAAGACTAAAAGCAGACTCACTAGCAACGGTAGTGATTGGAATGCTAAGCACATCACAAGCCATCTTAGACAAGTTTGGATAACGATCTCGACGATCCCTCCAATAGCTCAATACATCCAACTTATCAAAAAAATTTGGATCAAGATTCCCTTCATCTAAATAAATATCCAATTCAGACTTTCCAGTGTCATTAACATGTTGGCTCAAATAATCAACATATTCCTAAGACAATATGAAAAATATTTAATATGTCATTCATAAGTAAGAAATAAAGCACATTGTGTTTAAGGAGAAATTTGAGAATTAAAAACTCAAATCAAATGCATCCATCACTTGCTCATCACGTCCAACAATCAAATGTTAAACAAATTCAACTATCATATTTACGCATTGCGAGTTTCACCCTCTCTTTGTGTTCATAAATTTTTTTGAAATATTAGACACAACTATATTCCTACTTGGAACTCTTACTTCTGGATTTAGATATACAAACAATTCTTTAATCCACTTATATTCAACAAAATTATATGGAAGCCCATGTTGAATAATAGCCATTGAAATAAGGTCATCTACAACTTTTTGGTCAATTTCCCTAGATCTTAATTTTCCAGTATGATCAATTATCATTCTTCCCACGTCATTGTTTATTAATTTCTTTAGGACCGTACACTTCAACAAATGACGTAACATTGTTGAGGTTCCTATATTTGAACCACCAGAAACATACTCTGTATCATTACATTTTGCCTTTTCTTTACCTTCTTTTATACCAATTTTTGTAAAACGATCCCAAACCTTAGAAATAGTTCCCTTAGGTCTCTTACTTTCTCTACCGAAATTTGTACCCTCATCATCAATCTCTTCTACGATTGGTGGCAAAGAATCATTCAAATTATCATTAACACGTTGATCATCTACTGTTTCAGAATTCATTTTGTTCTGTAATCACCACAAACATTAACTATATAAACAAACAACCAAAAATGTCAAGTAGCATAACTTTAAAACAAAATAAAATATGAAGTGAAAGTGAAGGAAAAAGATAAGAAATAGAAATTAGAACCGTGAAAATGATGAACAATCAAATAATGTGAAGTCCGAAAACAGCAGATTCAAGACGATAACAACAAACTAAAAAATACAATAATGAATTAAAGAGAATAACAATTTAGATTTGAGTTTTATTTTTTTAATACTACATATAATATATATATATATATATATATATATATAATATATATATAATATA
>Ga0214543_1010134_pt1 | contig 14184 bp, 3 predicted proteins | sample CNSS2metaG_FD_160094 | JGI IMG/M metagenome (GOLD analysis project Ga0214543, IMG submission 160094) | Root nodule microbial communities from cowpea collected in UCLA plant growth center, Los Angeles, California, USA - CNSS2 | ecosystem: Host-associated > Plants > Roots > Nodule | place: USA...
TATTTTGATAGTATCATGATTCCGTTGGTGTGATTTTTAAATTTTTTTTATAAAAAATATTTAATTGATATATGGAACAATAAAAAAATGGGTATGGGTATGGATATAAGAAAATACCCGTTACCCGGTGGGGATGGGGATTGGTCAAAAGTTGTATACCCGTTGGGTTTGGGGATGGGGATGGGGATGAATTTTTATTATGGGGATGGGGATGGGATCATGATACCCGTACCCGCCCCGCCCCGTTGCCATCCCTAATTAAGTATCAAAATAGAACAAACTTCAAGACAAAAACAATTTTGAATTTTACTTTTTAATTTAAAGAATAGAAATATTTTAACCCTTATAATTATATTATTTCACTTATTTAATATTACTCTTTATTTAATATTACTTATTTAAAAAAATATTTATTTTTTTTTATAACTATTTTACTTCTTAACCCTCAAATGTTTGTCTGTCAAACAATTTTTTCCCTTAACATAACCCCAGTTCGTACATCTCACCATACATTATTATTTTTTTTTGTAGACAAACTTATCAACGGTTAAGATCTCATCCGGTGTTGAATATCAAATTAAAAAAAACAGCCAAGTAGAGCAGACAAATCAAAAGATAAGCAATGTTGTCGTGTTGGTGTGGAATTCTGTTTTTTCCACCCTAAGCGACATCATCAAAGTATAGACTCTAACTATGTGGTGTCAAAAATATTTCCAACCACTCTGATAATACCTGCCAATAAAAAACTATAACATACAGTTGCACCTTCGATAATGGCAATAAAAGAAAAATTACCACCAACGATATATTAACAGTATAAATAGGTGTGTTTGTAGTTATCCAGCAAGATCAGAGACGAAGAAAATGGCAGAAGAGAAGAGTGTGGAGATTCCTAGAGTCAAACTAGGAACTCAAGGTCTCGAGGTAGTATCATATTCATATATATCATATTATAATTATAATTACTCTGTGATCAAGTCACACATAAGGAAAAACTATAACTAATTGTTGAACAACATCAACGATTTTTTCCAATACTGAATCTTCTGTTATCTGTCAAAAGGTATCAAAGTTAGGGTTGGGATGTATGAACATCAGTGGAGCCTATACTGATCCTGTTTCTGATGATGAAGGCATATCTCTTATTAACTATGCATTCGCTCACGGAATCACTTTCTTTGACACTGCTGATATATATGGGGCCAACGCTAACGAAGTTTTGATCGGAAAAGTAACCATTTTTCTCTCACCCTTTTTCTTACACTTCAATTTAGTAAGATCACTCTCCGAGTGTTTCATTGTTTGATTGTATTGATCAGGCTTTGAAGCAGTTACCCAGAGAAAAAGTTCAGCTAGCGACAAAATTTGGCATTGCAGGAAGGAGTTTTCCTAATGTACAAGTCAAAGGTACACCAGAGTACGTGCGATCGGCTTGTGAAGCTAGCTTGAAACGTCTTGATGTTGAGTACATCGATCTCTATTATCAGCACAGAGTCGACCAAACAGTACCTATAGAAGAAACAGTTCAGATTCCTTCTTCTGTTACACCTTTTTTATGTCTTAAAACTTGTTATATACCTCGCACTACATGTTTTGTCTCATCTCAAAAGACAAAAGTTACATAGGTTTGTTTGTTTGTAGGTAGGTGAGCTTAAAAAGCTGGTGGAAGAGGGAAAAGTGAGGTATATAGGGTTATCTGAAGCTAGTCCTGATACTATAAGAAGAGCACATGCTGTTCATCCCATCACAGCTTTGCAAATAGAGTGGTCCCTTTGGACCCGTGATATTGAGGAAGAGATAGTTCCTCTCTGTAGGTTAGTTCAAGTTCTTCTCCAAGATCATTGGAATGGAATGTATAATTCATATCTGTTTCTTAACTAAAAATTTTGATCCTCTATTTAAAAAAAGTTGGTCTGCTATGTTCATATTTCTGATACAGGGAACTTGGCATTGGAATTGTACCATACAGCCCTCTGGGGCGAGGCTTTTTTGGTGGAAAAGGAGTTCTGGAAAACATGCCTGTAAATAGCGCCCTGGTACAATATTTTATCATATTGCAGATCTTTTTTATGTGAAAAGTAGAAGATAGTAATAATGAATCCTTCAACTTGAACCTATAGTATGTGTTATTCAAATTGAAAATACTTGCGTGAATGAAGAAAAGTGATGATGGATGGTACCATTACCATACATGTTTCTTTACCTCATCAAAGCTAGTGAAAAGGTTGGACTGCATAATGAAAAGAAAAAAAATGCAGAGTTCTGATGGCTAGTAATTTCATTTGGCAGACTACATATCATCCTCGGTTCAAATCAGAGAACATGGGAAAGAACAAGTTAATATACGACAGAATAGAAAACCTTGCTAAGAAACACCACTGCACTCCTCCACAGTTGGCCTTAGCTTGGGTACTCCACCAAGGCAACGATGTTGTCCCAATTCCTGGTGAGTGACAAAACATGTTTACCTTTTCAAAATGACAAAACATCTTAAACACCAACTACTCCAAATTAGTATCTCAGTGTATAAGGATTCAGGATTCTGGTTTTGTTTCATTCAATCTGAACAACCTATTATGATAACATATTTCCGTAACCAAGGACAGTTTATCTGTTTAACTGTTCCCATAAGCTATATCAGTTAGTTACTCACCATGAATGTACAACTTTGACTTAACTTTTACAGGAACAACCAAGATTAAGAACCTTGATCAGAACATCGGTGCATTATCACTGAAATTGACAGAAAGTGACTTGAGAGAAATTTCTGAGGCTGTTCCCATAGATGATGTAGCAGGGTCTCGATACTTCTTTGAATATGATAAAGATTCTTGGAAATTTGCAGACACACCTCCAATAAATCAGAGGATCTCAACTTAAAAGCACTCTAAATCCTTTTCAGTTTTGCAATTCAGATGAGATGCAAAAACTAGTACTATTATAAGCTTCAAATGCATTATGCAGATGTAGTATAGTATATAAGGATATGATATGTTGTGAGTTTTATTTTTTTGTGCCAGCAATATGCATAAAAATAGCCTAACTCAACTATGGCACTTTGATGGTTGGGTGATTAAAGGTTTTATCTTGAGCTGATGATGAATAAAACAAAAGTTCTGATTGTTATTATATAGATACAGTTAAATGTGAGGATTTAACTCATGTTTTAGGGAACCAAATGTCTTAAGATGGTTTCTTATTTGATATAATCAAATTATAGTATCATCTTATTTAATATAATAAAATTATATTTTTAACCATGTGTATCTAAAAGTTAACTTCAGCTGGAAACTGTGTTGGAGTTGTGTTCTATACTGAAATAAAGTATTTACATTGTTAATTATTTCTGTAATAAAATAAATAAATAAGGTGTTATATTTAAGCAAAGGTTAAATATGTTTTTTATTCCTTCACTTTCAGTTAATTTTGAAAATAATCCATTTTGAGATTTTAGACCAATCTAGTCCTTCATCTTTCGAGATACGTGAATTTAGACCTTTTACTCCAATTTTGTGATGTTTATTTGATATTGGTACGCATTTCAAGATTGTATTTGATTTGTTTATAATGTTTAATACATTTGTGCTTTAATGTTAAGTCAAATATTATTATGAAATGCGCTTGAAATGTCAAATAAACTTAAAAAATTTATATTTAAAAAATGAAAAAAATCATAGGCTGACACGTAACATGTCGTTAACGATGTTAATATTTTTTGTTAAATAAACCTGATTGAAACACTATTTCAAAAATTAAGGACAAAATTGAAATTTTTTAAAAAACAATTACCAAACTAAAATTTTCAAACGAATTCGACTAATTAAGTTTTTTTTTTAATTGTGTGAGTTATCATCTGGGCACCTGCAACTCCTTGTAAAATAATTAAGAAACGAGTTGGAAATCTCAGTTGGTCAATTCTATTTCTAATAGGTTTGTCCAGTACTGTACTGCAACATATGTGAACTTATTATTGTATAGTATTGCTTTTGTATGGAATACGATTAAATATTTTTATTTATTATTTTATTAGTATAATATTTTATTTAATAATTAATTTTAACATTTTTTATAATTTATTTTTTAATTTCTATAGGTTGTAAATCTGCAACTGTATAGTACTTACTAGGATTATTAACATGGAAGTATTAAAAAAAAAAAATTAACCTCATCAGCCAATAATTTTAGGTTTTCTTTTTCCTGTGGTTTCGTAATTTAGATTTGTACTTCCAACCGTCCATTTTTGGTTGGGATTATGTTACTGTTCATCAAACACATCAATAAAAAAAAAAAATCTTTTTTGAAAAAAAAATATTTATATTTTTATCAAAGAAGGATAAGCGAGATCCACAAGTTTAGGATCAAAGGAAAAACTAGACATAAGTTATATTAGGTTTAATTACTTTTATTTTCCTTAAAAAATATTTAGTTTCTCATTCAAACTTTTTTAATTTTAATTTAATCTCGAGATTTTAAATTTCGATATAATTTAATTTTTTTGTTAAATTTTTTAAAATAGATCAATATTTTGTTATCAAAATTAATATGATTTATTTTATTATTATATTTAATATAATTTTAGTATCAATTTTGTTAAAAAAATATTAATTCGTTTAAAAAACTATAATTAAAATAACTAAAATTACATTTATTTTTGAAAATTTAAACTAAAATAAAACTAAAAAAGTATTAAAATACTAATTTAATATTTTTAAACGACAATAAAAATCGAATAAAATAATTGAACTCTTATATTATCATTTGAAAAGATAGGTAAGCCAATATGAATACGTCAAGTGAAAGGACTTTAACACGATGTTTACATCTTATTATCCAGTATTATTTTAATAATTTGTTTATATTATGTAATTATAAATTTACTTTTTATAATATATTTTTTCTTAAAACAATCAAATCAAAAGTCATAATTTTTTCCCAAAAAGAAAACGTGATGAATGTGACGCACTGAATGACGAAGTGGATAAACGCTTTTCGATTGCTATAAAACAAATTAGAAGATGCACATCATAAGATAAAATTGTTGTTAAATATCATTATCTCATCTTATTGGTAAAGGCCGAGAATAGAATAAAACACTGTGAGTGAGTCATTTCTGAATCACCGACCAAACCAGAATGGAGCAAGTTCAACACATTCAAAGAGTTGAACTTGGGATTCAAGGTTTTGAGGTACTTACAATCTCTAATATACTTCTCTTATAATATTCGTTATGATTAGGGATTTCAAATTGTTTAGAGGTTAATTTTAAGTATATAAGGAGAATAAATCTTACTTTACAAAGTTTCTTAAGGTTTAACAGGACTAAACTCATTTTTTAAAACTGATATTAAGATTTAAGTATTGTATGAGCAAGTGATTTTGAAATTTGGATTTAGACTGAGGCCATGTTCTGATGTGATGAAAGACTGTAGAAGCAGAATAAAAAGTTGAATAAGAGATAAAAGAGATGTTTTTTTTTTTTTTTGCAAAAAAACAACGATAGAAAAACGAATGTTAACGGGATTAGTAGATAAATGAATCCTCTTCTTTCCGAAAAGATTTGAGAGATAAATGTGGCAAATTACCACAGTGTCCTTATGAAGAAAATCATTTTTAATGAAAAAAATGGTTGTATCTGATTTCATTTTTGCATTTACCATTTTGTGTATCCGGTTACATGGTTCAATATTCATGTTATTTTATATCCGATTACAAATGGTTCAGTATCCGGATACATGTTATTTTGTATCCGTTTACAAACTACACACCACATTTATAATATTTTTATTTATTATAATAATATACGAAAAACTAATTACAATTTATCTAAATATCATTTAATTATACTTTTTTAACACCAAGGACAAATAAGTCATTACACATTTTATCTATTAAATTAAATTTCTTTTACTCATATCAGTCAAATCTTTCACAAATTTTCACACAAATCACTCTTAAATCCACTCTACTATGATTCCCAAATTCATAAAAAAACAACAATATAAATATCACCTTCTAACCGACCAAATTCAATCCTCTCCCTCTCTCTCAATTCATCACCCTATAAGAACACACCCTTAATCTAATTTTTAATTTTCTATTATAGGTTTCAAAATTAGGATTGGGATGCATGGGCCTGAGTGGATCGTACAATGAGCCTCTCCCAGAATGGCATTTCTATTATCAAGTATGCGTTCAGTAAGGGAATTACCTTTTTTGATACAGCTGATATTTATGGAGCTAATGCCAATGAAGTTTTGGTTGGAAAGGTACAAATACTTTATTGTATGTATGTTTTCCTTCTATTTGCAGATGAACTTGATGCTTATGTTAGAATGGATTGAAGTATATATGTAAGTGCAGATGTTGTGTTTGTAATTTTGTTGGAGCAGGCTCTGAAGCAGCTACCCAGAGAAAAGATCCAGATAGCCACGAAATTTGGTATTCTGAAAACAGAGTCTGGTGTTGAGATCAAGGGTTCGCCTGAATATGTGCGATCATGCTGTGAAGCTAGTTTGAATACATCGATCTCTATTATCAGCACAGAGTGGACCAATCTACACCTATAGAGGAAACAGTTAATGATTTCTTCCTTTCAGAAATGTATCTATTGATTTTGCTGATATACAACACACTGTGCTATTAAATAGTTGTTATATTTTAGGTGGGTGAACTTAAGAAACTGGTGGAAGAGGGTAAAGTGAAGTATATTGGGTTATCTGAAGCGAGTCCAGATACTATAAGGAGAGCACATGCAGTTCATCCCATCACAGCTGTGCAACTGGAGTGGTCTCTGTGGACTCGTGACGTTGAGGAAGAGATAATCCCACTCTGCAGGTTACTTCCATTTTCTTTTTAACTTCATGGCAATGCGTTGGATCTTGATCTGAGTGAGTGAAAAAAATAGAAAAAGAAAATAGGTGAGTTATGGAGAATGTGCTGGTTGTATTTTTGTGTTAATCTAATGCTTGTATTGGTACAGGGAACTTAATATTGGAATTGTGCCATATAGTCCTCTGGGTCGTGGCTTTTTTGCGGGAAAAGGAGTTCTGGAAAATGTGCCTGCAATTAGCAACCTGGTATATGTCATTTTAGCATTTGCAGTTTCATGTGTGTTTCTGCTGTATACCGTAGAAATGGAATTGTGAAGATGTGATGATGAATGATCAACTCTCATTATGTGTGCCATGTTGTCATCATTGCAAATACATGTTGTTGAATTTAATTTTAGAAAAAGAAAGATATTATATTGTTTTCTGATGCCTATTATTTAACTTATCAGAAAACACATCCACGTTTCCAAGCAGAGAACCTGGAAAAGAACAAGAACATATATGAACGAATTGAAAGCCTTGCAAAGAAGCATGAGGCCACTCCTGCTCAGTTGGCATTAGCATGGGTTCTCCATCAAGGAGAGAGTGTTGTTCCTATCCCTGGTGAGTGACAACTAAGATTGTTTCAGTGTATATGTTGTGGCTACGTGTATGATTGTGTCTTCATCAGTTTCTTGGCACCTTTACAGGAACAACTAAGATTAAAAATCTGGATCAAAACCTAGGAGCTTTAGCAGTGAAACTGTCAGAAGAGGACCTGAGAGAAATTTCTGCGGCGGTTCCCATTGATGATGTAGCAGGTGCTAGATACCTAACTGGAGTGGATCACTATTCCTATAAATTTGCTAATACACCTCCAAAAGATTCAAAAGTCTGAACCTGAACCACTCAACTACACCTTCAGTAAGAGAATCCACATAACCAAGTCACATGAATTGAGGGTGATATCATGAAGCTATTAAAATATCAGTAATGTAGCCTATGCCTTTATATTTGGTTGGTCAAAGTTTTGATTTACACTGCAATACTTCTAGTTATACAATAAATAAATAATAATAGGTGGGTATTTAATGTTTGTCATATGATGGGATTCTTTTTGTCAGTATATATATATATATATATATATATATATGTAAAAGAAAAATTTAGGTTTTAAGAAAATTCTTTTATTATTATGGGCTCTCTTGATTTGTTTATTCAATTTCCAACCACTATTTGAAAATTAATTTTTAAATGATAATGTTAGATTGAAAGCTTCTTTCATATTACAAAGTTTGAGAGTAATTCAAATTTATTTGATACTTTATTCCTATAAATCAAATTATCATAATATATATATTTTTAAAATATATTAAAATAAAGATTATTAAAGTGTTATTTTTTTTAAATGTGATACAAACTCCTCTCAGATACATTTAAGATTCACCAACTATGGCAATGTTGCGTAATCGAAACAGAAAAAATGAAAGATCAAAATGAAGCTATGAAAAATAAATATTAATTGTGTGATTATATTGTATCTGATCAAGAATAAAATAGACTAGATATTTGAGTATTTAAACAAATTAAATGATTTTGTAAACAGTCGCATAACATTAAATTGCATACATCGGTTCATTCTTATATAGAACGACATATATATATATATATATATATATATATATATATATATATATATATATATATATATATATATATATATTATGATATAATTGAATATTTTACTCATTTGAAATGAGTCAACACTCCACTTATTTATAGTCAACGTCTTAGTCATTTATTCCTACGATGCAGTGACGGATTATTATGAGTGCAGGAAGGGGCCTTGGCCCCCCAAAATTTTGAATTTTTTTTACAATAGATATTTTAATTTTTTATTATAAATATTAGGTATTTTGATTTTATTTTTTTATAAATATTAAATCAAATATTTATTTCTTTTATAAACATAATAATTAATACTAATAAATAATAAAATATAAAATCAAATATAATAAAGAATAAAGATTAAAAAGATTTATCAAGATATTTTTTATTATTTGTTTTCATTATTGATTGTGTTTTTCATAAATTGTTCTCATATTTAATTCTCATTTGTTTTCTTTTGTTTCTGAAAAGAAAAAGATCTATTATTTTTTCTCTTATTTCTCCTTTATTCTCTTCCATCCTCGAGGAAGAAAAGAAGAAGATAATTCTTTCGTCTCACTTGATAATGAAATATTAATTCAATAATTTATTTAATGAGCTTCTTTTATATGTCTATGCCTTGAATTTCTTACAAATTGTTCTCATCTTCCATTCTTACCTATTTTCTTTTCTTTCGGAAGAGAAAAAATCAATTATTTTTGCTTTCATCTCTCAACTGTTCTCTTCCTTTCTCGAAGAAATAAAGAAGAAAGTAATTCTCTTTTGTATCACTTGATAGTGAAATATTAGTTTAATAATTTATTTAATGAGCCTCTTTTATATTAATTTTTTATTTTATCAACATAGAAGAGAAAATGATTGTACTGTGTGTTTTTTATAATTGAATTTTAAGTGTGATTTGATTATCATCGGATTTTCTTTTGGTATTTATGTCTCTCAATTTTTTATTAGATTATGATAAATCATTTTTTAGTATTTTTTAAAAAATAGGTATATTGATGAAGAATAAAAGAATAGATTATTTAAATAGGTATATTGATAAATCATTTTTGGTATTTATGTCTCTCCATTTTCTTCTTATACTTCATTTTTTATTGTGTTAGTGACAATAATAAAATGTATAAATTTTGGATGTATTATTTGGACACTCCCAACAATGTTGGTTAAGATCCGCCACTGCTACGATACCTCACCATCAATTTAGCTACACAAAATTATATTGTTAACAACTTATTTAAGATTTTTGTCGGAAGTCCTACATTCATTAATTGGAAAAAGATAGATTGTGAAATAAGTATTATAGATTACTTAAATCCTTCTACTTGTATATTTGAAGGACGAAGCTGAACATCAAATTAGCCATATTAATGGACATTATTTATTATCACTAGTTACTGCAAAAATATTATTTAAATATGCTTACTTTTATTGTTTATTGTTAAACTATTTTATTTTTCATTAGCGAACCAAAGTTTTTTATGTATTAAAGTTAGGCCATATTAAATTATAATAAGCGAAGTAAACTCTATGATACTAAATGAAATGCAATCTCAACACATATGTTAACCTTAGATCTAGGTAAGTAACATAGAAGATTTTCAATTAAACATTTTTCTACCGAGTACTCGTCTACATTTAGAAAGAGGAAAGAAAGAAAGTTGAAGGTTATCACAAATGGATATAACAATCATTTGTAGCTACCTTGCATACAAATTAGGATTATTTGTAATCTGAAAAACAATGTTTACTTTATTTTATTTGTAATCTAAAAAAAATGTAATCTTTTCGTTCCTAATTTTTCAAAATTTTATATAGAAAATAACAAAGAACGTCTATTTATTATTTACTATTTTTATTTTACTTTGTACATACAAGCTTAAAACAAAAATAAAAAATATTTTGGGACCAAAATTTTTTAAAACGTTTCTTTCATTTGAAAATGACATTTCTGGCTAGTCTTGGGAAGAGGATGAGTAATAATAGATAATACTTTCATTTAAAAATATTAAATAATTGCAAAAAATATATTTATGAAAATAAAAATATTAGTTTTTTTATTAGATGTTTATAAGATTAGAAAATTAAAGTTTCCGTCTAAAATTTCCCCAAGAGGATGTGCTCACTTTTCAGTTTCAATACATTACTATATTTCTTAGAACAAACTACATTTATAGCTCCTGAGATTTTAACACAGTAACACACTGTTTCTTCTTCGATACGACATTATACCTACCTTTCACTTCCTTTGCAGTAAAAGGTGCTACGTTATTACTTAAATTGAGGAAACTTTTGCAAAATAATGAGAAAATTGTGTTGAATTTTATGTATTTTGTCCCAATCAGGTAAGACAACGATAACTACACGACAGTAATGATTTTGTTAGTCTTTTACCTTAATAACAACAAAAGTAAAAAAACAAAAAAACAAAAAAACATAACGCATTAATGCATAAACATTAGTTTTGTGTCTAAAATTACAACGAAGTTTTGTTGGCTATATATCTTGGTTTCAGGTTATTTAATTTGAAGCACAGTACGTAGATATAGTATTAATATCATTCAAGATGACACGCCCCACATACATTTACATCAACTTCAACCTCACAACTCTATTATACAGAACAAGAAAGACGTAAAACTCATCGCGAACCACATTTGAAGATACACAGAAAGATTATAAGCTTAGGATTCAGTAATTAAAATCGAAAAAGCCATGTCTTTTATTTGGCTATGTCTCTGATTAAATCAAAACCCATCTCCGTTGGATCCGTGGCTTGGAGTTCATAGCTGATTCCATCCAGTGCTCTTCTCAGTCCATCCTTCGAAGTTGCGTACAGAATCTTTGCTCTAATCCTCGATGCTGTCGGAGACCTGATAAAAATATATATATAATTTCAATTCAATTACTGATAAATACATAATAAGTAATAAATAATTTATTTAGGCATTATTGGAGGCAATTTCCCTTGGCATTATTACTACAACTGTTAGAGATCATAATTGAGAGACACTGGGTTGGCTAATTTTGTTTTGTACGCAGAAAACGTGAAGAAATAGTAGAGCAGAGGGAGCACCATGCAATGAAGAAGATCTTGCTCTTCCGGCAGTTATCGACGGTGACGAAGTCGAAGTCGAACACCGCATACCGGCAATCATCGGTGGGCAAGGAAGCGGTGAGATCGTGGTAGCCGTCGGTGGGGCCGCCGAGTTTATCGACGGTGACGAGTCTGGATCCTTCGTCGATCTTGAACACTATGTATCTGTGCTCCTTCTTCCACTTCATATCCATGAACGATTTCTTGCATTCATCGGTTACCCACATTCCAGTGGTTGCCTGAAGTTGAATCATTGATTGTGAAAGAAAGTGAGGAAGATGAAATTGAAGAGATTGATTAGGGTAGAGAGTAAAATTACCATCTTGAAAGCCATCGCCATTTTTGTTTGTGCTGAGATTTCAGAAAATGGTTGGTCGGGTGGTATGAGAGCAACAGCTGGCCCTATATATAAAACTTTCGCTCCTCAAATGCCATTCGCCTTTCCTCCTATTTACTATCTTGTCCTCCATTTTATTTGCTGTCAATTTCTTTTAATCAAAAACATGCATTCAAAATTAGGTTATTATTTTTTACTTTTATATATTTGTTGGTTGTAGGTCTTGAAAACAAGGTGACAAAATATAAGAGAAGCTTTCTTGAGTCGAAGTTGCGTGTAAAATGATTGCATATCGTTTCTATTTGAGAAGAATAATTCAATTACAAAAATAAAAACAAGAAGATTAATATTATAAAGATGAACTTTAAGGTTAAAATAACAATCAATTTGTTAATATCTCGTTAAATCCTCTCTTCTAAACATACTTCTTTTTCATGTTTCATGACTTCTTTAGTAACTCAGCCCACAAACGTAGTTAAAGGTGTTGTGTAGTAACATTCATTTTGAAATATTAAGTATTTTGAGAAAAAATCAGAAATATAATATTAATAGAACATGAGATTAACTCACACATAAGATATTGACATTATCTCTAACTTAAGATAATAAATTTATGAATATTTATTATAAAACTCAACTTTATTATTTTTATTCAATATAAGACTTGGATTCACATTTAAATTTTTAACAAATATAAAAAATATAGAAGTTGACTGACTTTGAACGGTAATTTTGTAATTAACATATAATTTTGTCTAATCATGTAATTGGCAAATTGATGCCAAACATATTACCAATATATATACTACATCCTACATGTTTAAGGAAAATGGACTTTTTTTTTTTTAAGGAAAATATATCCTTTAATTACATCTTATGCGATTTACCTTGTATTTTTAAAATAAAAATTTGATATACCATTTGATTTAATAAGAAAAAACAAAAAAGTGAATAGTTAAATAAAGTGGTAATTTCTATCCTTTTGTGTTATAGTAAAAGAAAAGAAATGTCAATTATTCACTGAAATCAATTTAATCTTCCTTTTAACAAAATACAAATTATATGATATATTTCTTCTTATAAAATAATCATATCAAAATTTCTTTAACACGAAGTATTTTTTAACAATTACCCCTTAAAAAATTGTCATCTATATTTAAGCTACGATGAGCAACAAAGAAAAATCATAGAAGTGAAATTCATGTTCTTATAACCAATAGTATAAATGACACATTTAATCCTTGAAAAGAAAACACTTTATTGCAAGTGGGTCTATAAATTAAAGCTTAAATATGAAGAAACAATGAAAAAAATTATGTTAATCCTCAATAAAATTTATTTTAATTTAGGAATTCATTAATTTTTTTTAGGGATAAATATCAAAGACAGCTCTAATAAATAAAACAGATGAACGAGAAACACAATATACTTTCATATTTTATTATAAATTTAAAATTTAATATACTACATTGACTACAATGTTAACATACATTATCCGATGACTTTTTATTTTTACTTTCATAATCATATCAATTGAATTTTATTAGCGTTATTTGAGGTGAATACAAACTCAAGTGAGACTTCATAGTATAATAACTAAGAAGATAAAGTAAATTCAATTTATTAACATAATTTATAAATATTAATATTTAATATAGCTAAACTAAACTATATTACAAAATTTAATATTTCAAAATATAAAAATAATATTAACATTTAAAAAACATTATCTATTAAATTTAAGAATTTTCTCATTAATACATGTTGGTAATATTTATAATGAGAAATGCCATAACATGGAAAGTCGGAAATACATAAGCAACTGTGTTTGCTTGGAATGATAAGTTTCAGCTGATTGAACCTCTTTAGTGATTGATTCTAACATACAATCATTATATGATTAAATTAGTAAGATGAATTTGAACGCGGATGAGATATTAAAATTTAAATAAATGACCAAAATAAGATAACAAATTAAGAACTAGAATTGAAATTAGAAACTAAGGAAAATTAAAATCGAACTTCGACTTTGTGGTAAAATACTGTTGTAAGAGCTACAATCAAACTTTAATCTTTGCAAGTTTGAAACTTAGACTAGAAAATTTCTAAAGAAAAAAAAAAACTCGTCATTTTTAACGTCATCTAAAGTTTTGTGAGTTATTTACATCGATGAAGATAATACGAAGATTTAACGTGATACATTTTTAAAAAATGAAATATGAAAAAATCAGCAGTTCTGAAATTAAAAAAAAAAAAAACAAAAAAAAAAATTTATA
>Ga0214543_1010135_pt1 | contig 14182 bp, 7 predicted proteins | sample CNSS2metaG_FD_160094 | JGI IMG/M metagenome (GOLD analysis project Ga0214543, IMG submission 160094) | Root nodule microbial communities from cowpea collected in UCLA plant growth center, Los Angeles, California, USA - CNSS2 | ecosystem: Host-associated > Plants > Roots > Nodule | place: USA...
TGTGTATTAATTCGCCGTGCCATGTCCATATTGTATAACTTCTAAGGAAACCATCACAAATAAGATGTTCCCTAACTTGAGTTGCATTCAATTTTCTTCCATTCAAATAGTTGACACAAGGACATCTAAACTTCACCCCATCATCACTTCTCCCCTCAAAACGTTGCGAAAATTTTATAAATTCTTCTACTCCATTCTCACACTCAACACTGATACCTGGTAAATTAATCCAATCTCGATCCATACTGAAATCGCGTGAACAATTTCAGTAATCTTTGAATCAATGCTCACATCGTAATCAAGGTGTGACCCTATCCTATTTAAGAAGATTCACTTTATTTATTTTATTGGTACATATTACTTTTAAAATACATATATTAAATTTCACGAAATTTTGCCAGCATTTCGCATTGGCCTTCAGGATACACGAAATGAAAGTGATTATAAACCACAATCAAATATGCACCCGAAGATCAATACAAAACACAATTGACAAATATTCATGAATTTTAAGATATGTATTTTAAAATATATATGCACTGATAAACTACTAAAAAGTGATTTATCTTCTTAAACTGTCCAATTGGACAATTCAAGATTCAATACATTTAAATTATTAGTATTGTATCCCCTTTTATCTAATTAAAAAATAAGTAGTTTCGTCAAAATGAAAATTTGGGGACAATACATAATTTTCGTATTGAATCTCAAACGGGAAACTAAGGCTAACTCATAGTATATACAAATAATCCAAACAATTTCAATTCCAATGAAAATCAATACTTGCAATAATTGAAATTCAAAAATAATATATACAAAATGGAAAATGAAACAAAAACGAGTTAGAAACTTACCTTGGAGGAATGGCAGTACTACAATTGCCGAAAAAAACCGAGAAGGAAGTGTACCAGTAGAGGCGACGCCGCAACAATGGCCGGAGGAGGAAGTTGGTGGTCGAAGGAGGAAGCTGAGGAAGGGAGAGACGAGAGAGGGACGAGAGAGAGACGAGAGAGAGAGCAAGAGACGCGAAATGGAGGTGCAGCACATAGGGCTCATTCGCGTGGTGGTTGCAATGGCCGGTGGTGGTCGAAGGTGGCCGAAGGTGGCCAGAGGGTGTGGTGGCAGTGGGTGCAGCGGAGAGAGAGGGGGGAAAGAGTTGCAGAGGCGCGGGGAAGAAGAAGGGTTCGCGAAATCGGAACCCTAAATAAACCCTATGGCTTCGGTTGTTAAGGAAACCGAAGCCATAGACCCCCTTTTGGCACCGGGTCTTGTTGGACCGAGGCCAAATAGCTAACGGCTAGTTGGCTTTTTCCAAAAATGTAGCCACTTTTTGGCTTCGGGTCTTGCTGGACCGAGGCCTATACCACTCTTTGGCACCAATTTTGAGCGAATCGAGGCCTATACCCCTCTTTGGCTTCGGGTATTAGGAGAACCGAGGCCTAAAACTTGGCTCTAATTGCAAAAATGCCATCGCGCCATTATATGCTTCGGTTCTTGGCCAACCGAGGCATATAAGGTGAGGTAAAAAGGGAATTTTATACTAGTGAAACAGATCAAAACATTTTGTACATATAGTCGGAAGTTACCTTGTGTTTGGATGGAGCATTTCAACAATGCTCAGAAATTGAAATGCTTTGTATTTGAATTGCTTGCAATTAAATTTCCTTCATTTTCTAAATAACTTGTTTGGATAAAGAAATTAAAATACCTTACATTTCAATTTCTTGTTTGGAAAAAACAATTGAATTTGTTGTGAGGTAAAATTTAATTTTTATAATATTTATTTTAGGCTTAATTATGTTTTGAGTTCATCATAAATTTGGAAACGGGCTCGACGACCCAGATGGACCGAGCTGACCCACCCGACTACCCAACCGAATTGGTCTGACCTGACAACCTAGACAGACTGGGCCGACCGGAAAACCCAGATAGGTTGGGTCGAACCGATGATCCAGACAAGCCTGACGGCCCATACCTGCCAGTCATGCCTGTCAAGTTCATCAACCTTGCCCGGCACGACCCAGCCTAACTCGGCCCGTCTAGGTCATTGGCCTGACTTGGCCCCACTAGGTCGTCAAATTTACTCAACCCATCTGGGTTGTCGGGCCCGTTTGTGTCATCAAACACACCCGACAAGTTTGTGTTGATGGGTCGACCCGACTTAGCATGGTCGTCGGGCCGGTTGGGCCTAACTAGGTCATCGAGTCGGTTAGGCTTGTCGAGTCAACGAGTCGATCAAGTCGTTGGGGTTGCCTAACACGTCTAGGTCGTCAAGCCCCCCCGACACCTTTAGGTCATATGGCCCACCAAACTCGTGTGGGTCATCCACTAACTAGTCTTGGTTGTTAGGTCAATTCAACCCGTCTTTGTCTTCGAGCCCACCCGACTCATCTAGGTTGTCAGTCTTATTTGGGTCATCGGACCCGCTGACCCGTTTATGTAGTTGGGCCAACCTGGTTCGTCTGGGTCGTTGGGCCAGCACGACACATCTTAGTCATCAGGCCTGCCCGGACGGTGTGGGTTGTCAAGCTTGACCGACCTATTTGAGTTGTCAAGCCCGTTCGACCCGTATGTGTCATCAGGTCACCCGATCCGTCTAGGTCATTGCGCACGCCTGACCCGTCTGGGTTGTTGGGCCTGCTCGACCCATTTGTGTCGTCAAGTCGGTCTGATCCGTCTAGATCGTATGGCCAGCCCAGCCTGTCATTGTTGTGAGGTTGAGTGAGAAGAATTTGAAATTCCACCTTTTTTAGGGTATTTGAATTTCTTCTAATTTAGCTAATTGAAATACTTCAAAAAAATACATGCATTTTAAATGCTTTTAATTTCTCTATCCAAACAAAGTATTTCATTACAAAGAATTTCAAATTCTTCAAATAAATGAATCACCCTCTTGAATTGCCTCGTCTAAACACACCCTTAAGAAAATCGCGACTATAATAAACAGTTTTTTTCGTTCACGCACGTTATTTTAGAAATACCTAAAAACATGATTGTAATAATGCAGCTACCTAACCATCATTGTGCTCATCAAAATTATTTACCTTTTCAACAGAGTCTGTTCAACAGAGTCAATTGTGGGACAAAATATAGCACCATCATCAAAGAAACTGGTATTAATGATATTAATCAATAAACCAAGATAAACAAAATTTATTAAACAAAGTAAAGGTGTCTCAGATTCTTGAATCAAAATATCTGGTGGTATACAAATGTTTACCTTCACCATTTTCATTCAAATCCATATGTCTGTCTCCAATATCAATAATCCAATCAACAAATTCCTTAATGGCTATTGCATTCTCATTTGAAATTGTCGACTTTAATCTCATGTGTTCTGAAAGCTTTAGAACTTTGCAGTATTGCCATAAATCATAATAGTTTACTGATTACTTTAGAATATCATATCTTGATCCCTTTATCACTACAAACAAAATTTGTCTAAAATTACCTCCCAAAGTGACAACTTTTCCACCAAAGGGTCTTTTAGAATTATCTTCATTTTTAACTCTTATAATATATCTCAAGGTTTTATCAAAAGCTTCAAAGCATAACCTATTCATCATAGGTACTTAATCCCCTATAATAAATTATGTTTCCATCAAAAGTTTAGCATAAAAACTTCCTTGATTGAAATTGCAGGTTGATTCGTTATTGATTGTTAATGGTATAAAAAAAGTAAAATGGACAATTTTACCTCCAAAAAAACAACAAAGATGTAACTTGAAGCTATATTTAGGATAATCATTCTCTTTTATCAAATGACAGGTGACAAAATTTTCCAAAAAAGGTCTTTCATGTGCTACCATAAGTATATAAGAAAAAGAATTGTCCTACGTCTGAATTCACCATTATCATGATTTGTTCATAGAGATGTAATTGGTCATTAATTATTGATCAGAACAAATATTGATGAAATTATGACTAAAAAGTTTTTACTTTTTTGTCAAGTTTTAGAGGTCTAAAACATATTTAAGAATAATGTTTTTATTTATTTATTAATAAAACAATTTATTTTACAATATATCATAATTTCATTTATTCTTTTTAGTTTTCTTTTTGTATAAAATTATTTATTAAATTATTATAATTAATTTTATTTTTTATTTATTATTTATTATTTAATAGAAAATAATGTTAATCAGTTTAATGTTTGTTGAGACAATCTTAAATAAATTTATTAAAAAAGCATAAACCAGATTAATAAGAGAATAAAAATAAATAATAATTCTTCTTTTCTTGTTTTTAAACAAAATTATGTTTTGTTGAAAAAAATTATTAACTTATTAAATATCATATTTGATACTAATAAAAATTAATAATCAGTCATAATAATTTAATTAAATTTTATTATTAAATATAAAATATAAAATTATAATTAATTTAATAGCGATATATTAATATAAAAAAGAAAAATTCAATTTTGTTTTTCTTTAAAATTCAAAAGAAAGACCATACAATCCTTCTAAATATCACCATGATATATAATGATAACCCTGTGACAATGATTTTTCAATAAAACTGTCGTCAAAATCGACAAACAATAAAGTTATGGTGGAAAACATCTATTTTTAATGGTTATAACTATGATTTATCTGTCAGTTATGAAAGCTTTTCCAATAGTGATTATTTCCTCACAACATGAATAAAAAATAAATCACATGCACGCAGATTTACACACATTAATTAACACAACTTTATTCATAAAATGACAGACATATATGGTTTACAACATAAAGGCTAGCTTAGCAGGAATTTATTCAGTACAAAAGCACACTACTGGTGATTTTGATATACTATGTTAGATAACCTGCTAGCAATTAATAGCCACTCGATAACACGTCGTAGGTTTCTTGCATCTGCTGCAACATTCAATACCTTCGATTGTATGGATAAGCTATTTTATTCTCTTCGTAGATAACTTCACCCACGCGCCTCTCGGGAACTTCGTACTCCACCACCTTAGCCACCTCACGGGTCTCAGGGTGGTGGTGATGCATGTTGTGGTGGTGGTGGCGGGGTCCCCCGATCACATCCTCCTCATAAACCACCTTCTCTGTGTATTCACGGTGGCCGGCGGGGTAGTGGTAATTGCCCATCGTTGCTCTCTGTGTTGAATACTCAAAAGGCTCTCTCTCGTATTCTGAAACACGGGTATACTCCATTTTGAGATTACTTTGTGATGTTGATACACACTCACAAGTCACAAGTGATTAATGGCACAAGAACGAGGTTGAAATTTGGTGGGGGTATTTATACACACCCATGTTCTGCCCTACTTTCTTTATTCTCAAAGTTAAAGTTGAATCTAATTCCTTCTCAACAGTATATTGCTCTTAAAAGTTTTGATTCTTTTGGTGTTATATGCCCAATAAATGACATGTGAATCGTTCCAAAGGTTATAGTTGATGTATATGTGTCTCAACTCTCATATTTCTTTAAAAAATAATCATATGTATGTTTTGCTAATAAAAAAATTATATATGTATTTCACACAAAATCTTTTTAAAATTTTTGATTTTCTTGTGTAGATAGGTCACCAATCAAACATGGCATTGGTGGAATAGGGTCTAATATGTCCTTGAAGAAAATAATATGTTAAAAATTTAAATTTAAAGTTCTTATTATATATATGTACTTTTTTTATTGTTTTTAAACATTTAAAATAAATATTTGTTATTTTTCTATTTTATTTTATAAATTTAATTTATCTAACACTAATAAAAAAATTATTATCAAAATAAAATTTAAAACTTCTTTTCAATATATTTTATATTCTTTAACTAAATTTATTTATTTAAATAAATTTTATTAAACAAATCATTTAAAAATTTTCTTTTTCTATTTTTTATACTTTTGTGAGATGGATCAAAATTTTTATTTCATTTTTATTTGGAGATTCTTAGAGGACCTAGGGACGGGTCAAGTCCAAATAAACCAAGTTTATTCGTTTTACAATCCTATTATAATATAACAAAAAAAAATATATAAATACATTTTTAAAGTAGATATATTTCTAGGTTTTAACGTAATTAAAATACGAGGAATTTTATAGTAGACTTTCCCTATTTCAAAAAGGTTTTCTAGAATAAATGGAGATGTATAAGTATTTGGCGTATAAGTAAAAGATTTAAGCTACTATATTCGCTAAATGGCAATAATATGCAAATTCTTTCCAAATTCCTCACGCGAAGTGTTGAAGTAATATCGTGGGACCATCTAGAGCATAGAATTCTAGGCACGTGGTAGGCACGGAGAAAAACCTAATTCACAAAATGTGGTCATCATAAATGTATAGAAAATATACTCACAAAATTGATGCCATTTATTTTACCAACTTGACTTCCGATGTTTAAGATCTTACTCAGCGTTTACGGTTCAATACAATTATTATTTAGTCATGTATTACATTAATAAATAGATTTACATTTAATTCATATTAGGAAATAGACTTTAATTATAATTAATATTTGTAAAACGAAAGTTTGCATTCGATTGTATTTTGGTCATGTTTCTGGTCAATTTCAAAATAAAGTGGACGATAAAGAATTCCATTATAGAGTATGGATAGAAAAATTCCAAGACCAGTGTGTGAAATAAAGAAAAAAAATATATACAAGAAGTAAATAGACCTAAAACAATAAAAAACAAACATTAACATCAAAACAATGAACAAATCGCCACTTAAACGATATACACAATGCTTCATGTTCTTGTATGTAGGATCAAGTCAAACATTGTTTATCTAGTTCGACCAATTTCCTCTCTCTTGTACATGCACTCCGATCTTCTATAGTTTCGTTCAGTCTTTGATATTAGGTCGGTTACCTGACAAAAGCACTTTGATGCTCAAATTAGTGTTCAATTAATTAAGGGTTCAATAAATGCAACAAATGAAAAAATAATAAATGCATTATCAACACTCTATATTTATAGGTCTTCTAATGGGTCTTTTACTTTAATGATGGCTTAATAATTACACAATCACATTTTAACATAATTTATCATAATAATACCATGCTATTGGTTTTAATGTTTGCTCAGAACCAAACGATTTATTACCATAATCGCTTAGTCTGCTCCACTTGGGCTCGCTCGATATGCTATTTACACTAGCCCCCTAAGTGCTCTCTTGGTGCCCAAGTGGAGTAGACCGAGCGGTGATGATAGCAAACCACTTCGTCCTGATCAAAGGTTAAAACCAATAGCTAATTGTGCTAAACCAAGTAAAAAATTTGATTGAGCTCTTATTAGGCCATCATTAAGGTAAGAGGTCCATTGGAAGGCATATAAATATAGTGTTGATAAAGCATTTATTACTTTTGCATCTACTACATTTATTGAACCCTTAATTAATCAAACACTGACTTGAGTGTCAGAGTGCCTTAGACAGGTAACCGGCCAAACATTAAGGACCGAACAAAATTTAAGAAGATCAGAGTCGCACATATAAGAGAGAAACTATCGGCTGAACTAGGAGAATAGTGTTTGAATATCCTTGGTCCTACATACAAGAACACTTTACAAGATTATCATCCCAAGCTTGGCATTGGGAAATGACAAGGAAAACAAAATGGATATCAGTAACATGATTAAATCAATGTTTAACTAGAACTCCAAGAAATATGTTGTTGATGATATTGGAAAATACATTGATGAAATCATAAGGGAGGAAAGGAAGAGTGCCAAAGTTGCTAAAAAAGAGGACAAGGTGAAACTTATGATGTGTTTGGATGATGCAATTCAAGAGCGTGATCCTTTTTTTGGAGAATTTGAAATTATTTGCAATAAAATGCTTTGTTTGGATAGAGAAATTAAAAAACATTTAAAATGCATGCATTTTTTTAAAGTATTTCAATTAGTTAAATTAGAAGAAATTCAAACACCCTAAAAAAATGTGGAATTTGAAATTCTTCTCACTCAACCTCACACTCTGGACTCAACCCCAAACGAATCTCGCAAACTCGACAACCATGTAATATGTTGACCGATGGTCCAAGTAGGACGGGCGAGCCCGACGACCCACACGGGTTTGGCGGGCCAGACGACTTAGAGGTGTCGGGCGGACCTGACGACCCAAACGTGTCGGGCAGGCCCAACAACCCGACCGACTCGTTGACCCGACAAGCCTGACCGACCCGTTTCCAAATTTATCATGAACTCAAGACATAATTAAGCCTGAAATAAATATTGGTAAAATGAAATTTTATCTCACAAGAAATTCAATTATTTTATCCAAACAAGAAATTGAAATGTAAGATATTTTAATTTCTTTATACAAACAAGTTATTTAGAAAATGAAGGGAATTTAATTGTAAGCAATTCAAATACAATGCATTTCAATTTCTAAGCATTGTTGAAATGTTTCATCCAAACACAAGGTTAAATTAATCAAGGAGAAAGAGGATAGAGTGAAAAAAATGAATTACGAAGTTAAAGAAATATAAACTTGACGAGTAGTAGTGATAGAATTAACACCAAGACCATCGATAACATGTTACAGGTTTTGTATTAGAGTCTATCTTGATAAGGTTTGTGAGACTTATTAATGCACTTGTCATCAAACCATTCATAAATATCTAATTTCATACTTGACCTGGGGAGATGCATCAGATATCTCATATTGATTAGAAAAAAATTAAACAATATATAAATGAATGTAAACATTACATTACAAACTAATTTTATAAGATTAAATTAAACTATTTTTTATAGAAAAAATATTATAAATATATAAACGGAACACTTAGATGCTATTGCTTAAAGGTTTATCTAGTCATATATTTTATGTTTTTTTCTAGTTATTAATAAGTTTGTGTGACTTTCTAATCCATATTCGATTCATTTAAGCTCTCCAAAACATACTCTACATTATAATAAATATATGACTCAGATATGTATCCAAAACAGGATGTAACCCCTGTCTTCCATCCACTTTCTCTCCTCCACTTTTCTATGTTAACATCTATATGAAAAATACATTCTACCTCTTCATTGAAACACCATTGCTAAGATCCTAATCGGATATCTTTACTATGACATTATCCCTCTTATTATCATGCCACCCACTTTAGCAAAGATAAAATACATGTTTGGCCACAAGCATCGGTCCAAATTATGAAACTTTGCATTGGTAACCTTATTACAAATCCAAACCCAAGCGTTAATTTGCATCCATATACCCTAAATTACTGCAATCCAAATGTTGCACCATATTCCTTTTTGTTACCGACTCCTCACATAAGAAATTGTTTTAGATTATCCCCCGGTTGATAAACTATATTGTCATGCCTACCCACTTCCAATATTGATTCCACACAAAGTAGACCACTTAAGAGCTGAAAAATAAATGGCTAACAAATTCTTCATGAGTCATACATGACACATGCACCTTAATTGTATATAGAGATGGCAAATAAACCTGTCTCCGTGGGTATTTCTTGAACTCGTCCCCGTTTTGACGGGAAATTCCTGCATTGACTAGGTATGGGTATGGATATGGGAAATCCTCGACTTTTTCAATTGGGTATGGGGATGTACATATCCCCACCATAATACTCGTCCCCGTTTAAATTATTAAAATATTCCCAATTAATTAAGTAACCATATATATATATATATATATATATATATACTTACTATTATTTATTTCTTCTAATTATTTGGTTTGTCATGAAACTCATTCGCATCTCCATTACATTTTTCATCTTAGCATAACCTTTATGTAATTATGTTAAAAAGATGTATGTCAATTAAAACAAATTTATGTCTCACATTTGAATATTTCCATTATTTTTTAATATTTTTATTTATTTTATATTTTCCTTTTATATGAGAAACTGTAATACTCTCAATTTAAGTACTTAATAACACAAACATTTCGTTTACTAGGTAATATAAAAAAAATTCTTTACTTATTATTATTAGTTTTTGTTTCATTTGAAGAACTCTTTTGTTTTGCTAAAACAATTTTTGTTATTTCTCAACCATTGAGTATATATGTTGATATTTGAAAAGTTTTCTTAGATTATTTTTCATCTTATCATACCTTTAATTATACATTTGTTATCCTTTGTGTGATTTCTTTCAATAGTGTCTCAAATTGTTTTTAAATATTTGTTAATTTTTTAATATTTTTATTTTTTGTTTATTTTCATTGTGTAGAATATTATTTCAATATATTTTATCTAATTATTTTTTTTATTTTTTAACTCATTATCAATCATACTGTAATTTTTTCACTATAATTGTATAAATAACTTTTATTTTTGCAATATAAAAATTTAATGTAATTGTCATGAACAGTTTTTTATCACCATCCAACATAATTGAAGTTCAAAAGATACAAGATCTATGTTAAAATTTTATTATTATGATTATTATTTATTCTTTGTATCATTCTGATCAAGTGATGTATTATAACTTTTATTAGTGTATAAAAAAGAGATTCATTAAAATTTAAAAGATTGAAGCAAACAAACATTTAAAATATATTTTAATTTGAATTTTTTTTCCTTTAATATTTTTTAAAAATTATTTTTAAATTTTATCAACTAGGTTTCATTAATGTTTGCAAATTTAATAAATGTTTTGATTCTCGTGAAATTTTATTTGGTATTATAATCTAAAATGTAAATAATTATAATTTATTTTAAACTTTTATTATGATTATTATTTCTTTTTTGTATCATTTTGATCAAATGATGTATTATAACTTTTATTAGTGTATAAAAAAGAGATTCATTAAAATTTAAAAGATTGAAGCAAACAAACATTTAAAATATATTTTAATTTGAATTTGTTTTCCTTTTATATTTTTAAAAATTATTTTTAAATTTTATCAACTAGGTTTCATTAATGTTTGCAAATTTAATAAATGTTTTGGTTCTAATGAAATTTTATTTGGTATTATAATCTAAAATGTAAACAATTATAATTTATTTTAAAGTATTTGATATCGAAGAAACAAACAACCATCCTTCTAATATTGAATATTTGATAATATTATGTTTCCTTTACCATAATTTTTTATTATTTTATAAAAATTAATTAAATTTAATATTGAAGTAGTAAAAAAAACGGATATGAGTATGGGTACGAAATTATACCCGTTACTCGGTGGGGATGGGGATGGGACAAAAATTAGATATCCGTTGGGTTTGGGTACGGGGATGGGGATGAACTTTTTTTACGGGGATGGGTATGGGATAACGAAACCCGTCCCCGCCCCGCCCCGTTGCCATCCCTAATTGCATACCACTGTGGGATAAATTGTCATAGTGGTGTCTTTTTTGAATCATATACTCCTCCAATTTCAATATTTCGATTCTATAAGATCTCCCTCCACAAACCCAAATTTGTCCTTAAATTTTTATATTCTTAACCTGTATTAAGAGTGAGCAAAAGATCCAAATTTCTAATTTATAATAATCCAAGTCTATATTGTTTTAAGTTTATTTAAAGGGATTTATTTTCAATTCAACTTTATAATTTTGGATTTTAAATTCAATCCACTTAATTGGATATTTTTTGCATTTTGAAATCCAAAACTAAATTCACTTAATTAGGTTTGGCTTGGATTTAGATTGAAGCATTTGTTGTATTTAGAAAATCTAAAACCAAGGTGCATCTAAGTAGAGTAAAGACAATTGAGGACCAGAACGAAGGTCGACATGAGTTAACTTTGATCAAAGGTTAGTCAAGTCAACTCGATTAAAGGTTGGTGTGAGTCGATCCCGACTAAAGATTCGCTTGAGTTTGCCTCGGTCGAAGATCAGTTTGAGTCGGTCTCAAAAGGAAAGGTTGATCCTAGTCGAAGATTGACCAAATTGACCTCAACCTATAATAGTCAAGTGTATTAGATCAATCTCACTAAATTTAATCTTATTGTCAAAGTGGATTAAATCTAGCTTTAATCCAATTTAAATTGGATTGAAAAAAAAATCTAAATCTAGTTGCCTATCCCATACCCATCCCCATAGAAAAAATTCATCTCCATCCCCATACCTAAACACAACGAGTATCAAATTTTTGTCTCATCCCCATCCCCACCAGGTAACAGGTATATTCTCGTACCCATACTCATACCCGTTTTCTTACTGTTTCAATATTAATTATTTAGTTTTTATAAAATAATAAAAAATTACAGTAAAGGAAATATTATATTATCAAATATTCAATATTAAAAGGAGGGTTGTTTCTTCGATATCAAATATTTATAAAGAAATTATAATTGCATACATTTTAAATTAGAATACCAATAAAATTTCATGAAAAATAAAACATTTATTAAATTTGCAAACATTAATGGAACCTAGTTGATAAAATTTAAAAATATTTTTAAAAATATGAAAAAAACAAATATTCAAATTAAAATATATTTTAAATATTTTTTTACTTCAATTTTTAAAATTTTAATGAATATCTTTTTTATACACCAAAAAAAATTATAATACATCACTTCATCAAAATCACGCAAAGAACAAATATGAAACTAATAATAATAAAATTTTAAAATAGATCTTATATTTTTTGAACTTCAATGTGTTGGATGATGATAAAAAGAGGTAATGACAATCACATTAAATTTTTATATTATAGTAAATGAAGTTTATTTATACAATTATAGTCACAAAATTACAATATGATTGACAATGAGTTAGAAATAAAAAATAATTATATAAAATATATCAAAATAGTATTCTACATGATAAGAATAAATAACAAATAAAAATATTAAAAAATTATCAAATGTGTGTCTTAGAAACAATTTAAGAGACTATTAAATGAAATCGCACAAAGTAAAACAAATGTATAAGTAAGTGTATGATAAGATGTAAAGTACCTTAGATATCAAAGAAAAATTTTCAAATATCAACATAGCCAATGATTGAGAAATAAAAAAATTATTTTAGCGAAACAAAATCAAAGGAAAAAATATAATAATAATAATAATAATAGAGTAAAGAAGATAAACTTTTTAAAAATGAAAGGTTTATGCTACTAAACACTTAAATTGTGACATACAAATTTGAGACACTTAAACATTTTGATCTAAAAGAAAAATATACAATAAATAAAAATATTAAAAAAGAATAGAAATATTCAAATGTGAGACATAAAAAATATTTAATTGATATACATCATTTGAACATAATTGAATAAATGTTATGATAAGATAAAAAAAATATATTGGAAATACGAATGAATTTAATGACAAACCAAACAATTAGAAAAAATGAAAAATAGAAAGTGTATAGTAATATATATATATATATATATATATATATATATATATATATATATATATATTTATATTAGGTTATTTAGTTAACTATGAATATTTTAATAATTTAAACGTGGACGGAATATGATGACAAATGGTATTATGGTGGGTATAGAGACGGGGACGAGAAGAATATATACATTCCCATATCCAATTGAAAATATCACAAATTTTTCATATTTACGCTTATACCCAATCAAAACAAGAATTCCCATTAAAACAGGAACAAGTTTTAGACACAACTCACACGACAAATTTATTTGCTATTCATACCTTCTGTACACAAAATAGTTGTTTCTCTTTTAGTACTCTTAAAAGAAGAAGGTAAAATTAAAACCGTCAAAACCTCGCCTCTTGTTATTATCTCACTGCCATACACTCTAAAAATTGTGTTACTAACAACCTATTATTATTTTTTGTTATCTTAAAAATTTATCCCTTCCTAAAATTTGACGACTCATTGTATCAATTTTTCAAAAAAGACCTTTATTTCTTTTTTACAACTGAGACTTCTTTTTGCATACACCTTGAATATAGTCTTTTCATGTCATTCTTAAACCTGCTCCAATTAATTACAAAATGGAAATATTTTGAATTTATATCACCTTAAATCCATAAAGACATTCTTATAGTGTATCATGTCAAACAATTAAGGAAGAATATAATATAATAAAAAATATTCTCATTTATAAAAAAACGAAGATTATGTTTTATTATATATGAAAATAAATTAAAAGATAAAATATAGTATAACGGTAAAGAACATTATATGAATCAACTATCAATTTAATATATATATATATATATATATATATATATATATATATATATATATATATATATATATATATATATATATATATATATATAATATTTTTAGTTTTTTTTGTTATATAT
>Ga0214543_1010139_pt1 | contig 14172 bp, 8 predicted proteins | sample CNSS2metaG_FD_160094 | JGI IMG/M metagenome (GOLD analysis project Ga0214543, IMG submission 160094) | Root nodule microbial communities from cowpea collected in UCLA plant growth center, Los Angeles, California, USA - CNSS2 | ecosystem: Host-associated > Plants > Roots > Nodule | place: USA...
ATATTATTGGACACTATTAATGTTGTTGTTGTGTTGCTTTGGATTGTTTTCTATAAGTAGGAGTAAGAAATGTAGTATATTTTTTGTTGATAGATTGAGTGTTTTATAATGTTTATGTGTTTTTTATGATTTTAACAATAGATTGTGTTCTAATATAGGTCACTGCATTAAAGTCACAATTGGATGAACAAAATAAACGAAATGAAGAACGTGACAAAAGACTTGATGTAATCATGAACTTCTTTTCTCAAAATTATCAAGGTTAATTCCCTCCTGAGTTGACTATGTTCAATCCTACACCGGTAATGTTTAAGACTACATAACTTTTATTTTTCAGAGTTTACATTTGTAATTATGATTCACATTTATATTGTAGGTTTCTAATCAAGGAAGTGTGCCAACTAATACAACAAGTTCTGGACATGAGGAAAATCATATGTGATAGTTGAATAATATAATGTGGAAGTTAATTGAATCATTTTATGTTTTGAGAACCATTGCAGTACTTCATGAGAGTTTTTGCTGACTAATATTGTACTTGAATTTGAATTTGAATTCATATATTTGTTATACTTTGATATACATTTAGTCATCTATAAATAATTTGTCAATTTGATGAGTTTATATCTATTTATGTATAATTTCATTAAATATAGATTAAAAAAATAAAATAAATGTAAATAATTGTGATTGAAAAAATATATATGAATACATAAATGATAAATGAGTAAAAAAATATAATAATAATAATAATTTAAAAATCTATGGTACTTTACGGAGGTTTTGAAACCTATAGTATTTTACGGAGGTTTTGAAGCCTAGGGTATTTTAGGGGTTTTTGAAACCTAAGGTATTTTATGGGGTTTCTGAAACCTATGTTATTTTATGGAGATTCTAAAACCCATAGTATTTTATAGAGGTTTCAAAATCCACGATATTTTATGGAGGTTTCAAAATTCATAGTAATTAACTGGGGTTTTAAACCCACAAAACTTAACTGAGGTTTTAAAACCTATGTTAAATACAAGAGGATAAAAAACCTCCGTTATTGATTGGTGCTTCCTGGGGTTCGTAAAAACCTCGGCTAACACATTCTCCAGGGATGGTTTAGCGGGAGAAATCGAAACCCCGGGTAAAGAACTTAGTAGAGGTTTGAACCCTGGGTAATGTAAAAATAAACCTCCGCTAAAAATATTTTTTCTTGTAGTGAGTCACGCATTAATCATATTTATTTAATTTATATTTAACTTCACGTACTGATCATATTTATTTAATTTATATTTAACTTCAGTCATGCACTGTTTATTTAATTATATTTATGTCCAATTACACACTGTTATTTATTTAATAATTATATTGTTTGATTTCAAATATTTATTATTTTATTTGCTTATGGCAATAATAAAGTTTAGGATAAATATATATTGGATTATTGTAGCTGGAGTTATAACCTTCATGATTTAAATGAGTATGTTTTACTCAAGATAAGATATTCTTAGGTTATTCGGTTAGCCATAGTGAAACTCATTTATCTTGACTAGTCACTACAAAATTAATTGAAATCTTTATAAAATATGAAGATAAGTTTGGTGGATTATAAAGAATTTATCTTTCTTTTTTATCTTATTTTAATAAATTGTAATTCTACATGATATTTGTCTCACTTTTTTTGTTTTATTATTTGTGTATGAATAACAAAATTCGGAGATCTCACTTCTCCGTTTTATTGTTTGTATATGAAAAATAAAATTTGAAAATCTCACTTTAATTAGATGGATATGTCAAACATGTCAATTCTTTCACTGCAGATATTGTATCCACTTTCCCAGGAAATATTTGGCAAACAAATGTGGTTAACAACTCGATGACCTTCAAGGAACATGAAGTTCAATCTTCACTTTTGTGACAACTCCATACATACCCATCTTCATACAAGGGACCTAGAGTGGTCACCTTCTTTATGCCACCCATGGTTCATATTAACCCTTCGATTAACTTATTTCCTCTTAACGACCGAAGCCTATTACTATGTATCCGAGTAAGAAGAAAAAATAAATAAATAGCATTCCTTCTCTTACTAATGTTAGAGAAATGTAGAATGTAAAATATATGATGTAAACTATGGAATATAAAAAGTATTGTAAAATATATAAAGTTATTGTACATTGTTTTGTGTAACATTGTAATATATAGACATATATATAATTATGTTCTTAATGTTACACCTATGTTTTATAATAAAATAATAGTGATTACATTAACTATGTTAGCCAAGGATAAATGACATATGTATAAGCTTCTCTTTAATTTTATATTTCCATTTTATCTAAACTCAAGTATAATATAGTTATCTTTTAAATAAAAAAAATTATCATATATTTAAGAAGAGATGTCAGCAATTACAAACTTCACATATGTTTGAAAATGATATGTTACAAACTGTTCATGTGTCACTTGAATAACTTCAATTTTGTTCCATGCACTTACAAGGACATGCAAACTAGTTACAATCATATATATATATATATATATATATATATATATATATATATATATATATATATATATATATATATATATATATATATAAAAAAATAAAAAATATATACATATATATATATATATATATATATATATATATATATATATATATATATATATATATATATATATATATATATATACATTGGAAAGTCATATATGAAGGAAGTTACAACTATCATATGTACTTGAAAGTAACTTTTTATGTGCCTAACCTAATGCTCTTGTAATTATAGATTATTGTAATATCTTTTGCTTCGTGAAATGCTCAATTTGATGAAGATGTTGTGAATGTTGAACATTGCGTTGAGAATTGGTTTATGCCCATTTAGACGTGCCTCGTGTGTGGATTGAACAAGATCATGACTGAGTACTAGTTGGTGGATTTCTCTGTCTTTTTTTTTTTTTACCAATGTTTGAATTTTTTCTTGGAGAATTTTGAGCTTGGATTCGTGTTGTTTTCTAATCGTCTCCAAGTCATTTGTTGTTTTTATTTGTATTATTGCATGACTCTCACTGTTTTAGAGCTGCAAATCACACTTACATTCATCGTATTCCCTTTGATGTGAGATTTAAAGTTGTTGTATTAATGATGTTAATCTCAATTTTATTGAATTTGAAATAGTTTGACTTCATATAGAAACTATGAATATATGTGGCCTAGGGAGCTCTTTACTAAGACCCAATGCGTACTAAATAACATTTTTTGTTGAGATCTTAATTAGGTGGAATCTCTGATCCATGAGTAGAGTTATGGACGACAATGCAAATGATCATATAGCTTTAATTAGCAATAATCAAACGGTTAAACAATTTCTTAAATTAGTTACCAACTAATTGATAGATATTTAAATTATTTTCAAAATACACTGGTATACAAATAAATTTAACACAAAGCTTATCCTCTATTGACTTTCTAGTATTTGTTTTTCAATATATAACGTATAGACATGGGCTACATTCCATCATTTCCATGTTAGTTAAAGGATAATTGACTACAACTTAAATCACCATTTTCACTAAAACTTATGTATGCGTAGAACAACACGATGATAATTTCAAATTACTAAATACGTTGTATAAGAGATCTTATGTTCCCCGTATTTGAATTAATATTTGGTTGTTGTGATTAAAAAACACATATGGATGTTTGTTGTGATTTTAATATTTGGCATTGACATTTTGGGCTAGATATGTTATTGAGATTAAAATACATTTTAAATACTTAACAAGAAACATGTTAAGACATATGTACCTAACTACATATTAATACTTTGGTAGTTGACGTATAGGAAATTAAACTTGAAATTATGATTAAGATCAGGAATGGTTTGATTAAAAATAGTAAATTGTGAGATCATAAATTTTATTTTTTATAAAAACAATATTATAACATAAATAATTAAAATAAAATCATTTTTTTTGTCTGTGTATATCATTATGTGAAGAGATGCATTATGTTTGTCTTAATTGAAATTTATTTTTATTAAAATACATTCATCCAACAAAAGTAGTGAACTAATGTAACAGAAAGCACTCAGAACAAAAAAGTGAACTTTTAATTTCTTTAACTTTTAGCTAGGTTTGAGATTTTAATTAAAACTTCTTTCACATGATAAAGAGAGTAGGTAGTGGGACCAAAAAGAGACATAATAACTAAGTTTTTAGTAGCATTAATTATTAATTGAATTTAGGTTTTATTGTAAATGAACTCCATTCAACTAAAAAGTCGAATCCGTAAAATGAAAAGCACACAAAAAATATTGATTCATATGATTTTGTGATTATATTCGATAATCAGTATGTTTTCACGATCTCATGGTTGTAGAATTTTGAATAAAAAATACTATACAATTTAAACTACACCTGTCTGACACAATGTGCACTTGACAGGTTCAACTATTCAGTTATTGCTTTTTTTGTTTTTTTTTTATAAGATTTCTTTCTTTAGTCAAAAATGTCTGCCAGATAGCTAGCTTTGCAAGGTTTATCTAATAATAAACGTGGAAAATTTTATTATCAGCAATTAGCACTTAAATAGTTCGAAGAAACACACTCATTCACACAAGCCCTTTGAGCAAGTTACCTCTTGAGGATAACATTTATGCAATAAGAAGTTTCGTATGTGAACACATATTTTGAAATAATTGGTACAATACTACAACACGTTAAAAAAAACTTGCACGTTTATGGTTCAATTTTATACTATATATCAAATTGGCCACGAGAGGAATATACCTACTATAATTTCGCTATATATGAGAACCAATCATTTATTATCACACAAACATTGCTCAATCCTCTATCATCCTAGAAAAACTCAACAATGGGGAACTCTTCAAATAAAGCTCTTCCCATCGATACAACTTTTAAGCTTCCTGCAAATCTACCACTTTGGCCACAAGGTGTTTTTCGCTCTCCTTTTTGCTGCAAGATTGTTATTTATTACTTCTGTTGATTGCATACATGTTTCTTATTGGATTTTGAATTGCAACTTTAGGTGGTGGTGATGGTGGTGGATTTGCTACTGGAACTATAACTATAGGAGGTCTTAAGTTGTTTCAAATTTCAACGTTCAACAGGGTTTGGACAACCTTAGAAGGTGGGCCTGGTGATGCAGGAGCAACTTTCTTTGAGCCAGCAGGAATACCAGAAGGGTTCTTCATCTTAGGCCACTACAGCCAACCCAACAACAAGCCTCTTTTTGGATCAGTTCTGGTGGCAAAAGATGAACCATCTTCAGGTAGCAATGAAGCTTTGAAGAAACCAGTTGATTACACACTGGTGTGGAGCAGCAAATCAAAAAAGATCAAACAAGACAAAGATGGATATGTTTGGCTACCAACAGCACCTGATGGCTACAAAGCCTTGGGCCATGTTGTCACCACCACATCTGAGAAGCCTTCACTTGACAAAATCAGGTGTGTGAGGACAGATCTCACAGAGCAGTGTGAGATAAACTCATGGATCTGGGGACCAGACAAGAGCAATGATGGGAAAGGTTTTGGTGTTCATGAAGTAAGGCCAAGCAATAGAGGCATTGAAGCTCCTGGTGTTGTTGTTGGAACCTTTTTTGCACACAATGGTGAAACTCCTTCCTCACTCCCTATTGCTTGTTTGAAGAACCCCAACATGGAATTCTCCTCCATGCCAAACTTAACCCAAATCAAGGCACTACTCCAAGCTTACTCTCCTTTTATGTACTTGCATCCTAAAGAAAAGTTCCAACCTGCTTCTGTTAAGTGGTATTTTAGCAATGGGGCATTGCTTTTCAAGAAAGGGGAAGAGTCAAAACCTGTGGCAATAGACCCAACAGGCTCTAACCTTCCTCAGGGTGGAAGCAATGATGGTGAGTATTGGTTGGACCTTCCTGCAGACAAAGCCAACAAGGAGAGGGTGAAGAAAGGGGATTTCAAGAGTTTCCAAGCCTATGTCAATGCAAAACCCATGTTTGGAGGAACATTCACTGACCTTGCCATGTGGGTTTTCTACCCATTCAATGGTCCTGGAACAGCCAAAGTAGGGCTCATAGATATTCCACTTGGGGTGATAGGAGAACATATTGGGGACTGGGAGCATGTGACACTAAGGGTAAGCAATTTCAATGGAGAACTGAAAAAGGTTTATGTGTCACAACATAGCAGTGGTGAATGGGTTGAGGCCCCTCAGCTTGAGTTCCAAAGTGGAAACAAACCAGTGATTTATTCCTCCTTGAATGGGCATGCCATTTATGCAAAAGAAGGAGTTGTGATGCAAGGCCTTGATGGTGCTGGATTGAAGAATGAGTCTGCAAAGAGTGACAAGGTGGTTGACCTGGGATCAGGGTTTGAAATTGTTGCTGGTGAGTATTTGGGGTCAGCAATTGTAGAACCACCTTGGCTGAACTATTTGAGGCAATGGGGTCCAAAAATTTCCTATGACACTGCAAAGGAGTTAGATAAGTTGGAGAAGGTGTTCCCTGCATTGGATTCTCTTCAAAGGATTTTGCCAAATGAGTTGTTTGGAGAGGAAGGACCCACAGGACCTAAGCTCAAGAGAAATTGGAGTGGTGATGAAGTTTGAGTTGAATGATTGTTGGTGGCATTATTGAGACCATGCAATTGAAAAAGGAGACTTTAATTTGGTTGGTTGGTTATCTATTGTACTGTATTTTAGGGTTCACAAACATGTGTTACGTATTATTGACTGAGAGCAAAGTTTATGCTTGTTTGTATTTGCATGCCAGCTGTTCGGTTCCCACAACATTAAAAGGGGTATGATATTTTTCTTCGGATTAGGTGTATAAGGAGAGACAAAAATGGAAAAAGGTTTTTGTGTGTAGTTGGCTGATGATGAATTAGTGATGGTTGTGAGCAGTGAGGAATTGGAAATTTTAATTTGTGACGATGATAATGCTTATGCATATAAATTTGTTAGGCAATAATGAACTAGTTTTCTTTTTTTTCTTAAGTTAAAACTAATAAATTTTTGTGTGCATCAGGTTGATTTTTTAATTCCCCGAAATAAGAAAAAGGCTCATGTACTCTATTTTTTATTTTTGAAAAAAATAAAAAAGAAATGACGTGTGAATATAAAGAGTTGACTTTAAGTTTGGTTAGAAAATTTCACAACTTTTGACATATAAAAGTAAATTAAATTTGAATTGATTTTATTTTAATCTGTTTTTTTTTTTAAATGTGTTTGGATATCACAATTCAAATTAAGTGAATTTTCATTTTTCTGTTTTGATAAAATATTTTAATTATAACCAAATTCAAAAAACTATTGAAATAACAAATAATTATTAAAAATTAAAATATTAATATTTATAATATTTTATAGTTGATCTTGATTGGTATTATATTTTTGTCAAATTTCTTTAAGATTTTTTAATTTCATATTTGATTTTTTTTTTCTCAATTTATGTTAAATGAAATTACTTTGCTAGATCAAATTAGATCCATGTAAGATAGCACCTAATTGGACTCATGTAAGGTCAGACTAAGTTAGCCCTAATCAAAGTCAAGCCAAATCAGCATGAGTTTGAATCAAGTTAAGTTAGTCTAGGCCAAGCTTGAGCTGTAGGCTCGACGATGACTAAGTCGAGTTGGCCCGAACCTAGTCGATCTCAGTTGGAACAACTTCAGATTCATCCAAGTCGAGACTGACCTACGTTTAGTCAAGTTGGACTAGACTCAAATGGGTACTAGTTTGATTAAGGCCAGGTCTGGCCTAGCCTAATCAAGTTGAGTCGTCCATCATCTAGGTTGAACTTAGTCCATTTGAGCCAAGTTAGTTCGAGCCCAAGTTGATCTGAGTATAAGTCAAGCTAAGTCGAGACAAGATCACATTTAGTTGAGTTGGACTAGAACCATGTCAAGTAAAGTTCGGTTGAGTCTAATTCGGGTTGGGTCCAGGTCGAGTTAATTCTGAATGAAATTGAGATAAATTGGGCTAGGTTTCACCAAGTTGAGTTAAGCTCGTGTTGGATCGTAATCATGTCAAACTAAGTTGAGGTGATCTCAAATGAGGTCCAATTGAGTCTACCAGGACCTTATCAAGTCAAATCAATTCAGACCCAAGTCAAATTAATTTGGACCCAAGTCAACCAAGATATAAATTTGAGAATATGAAATTTTTTTAAATATTACTTTATAAATGAAATTCTAAATTATTTAATTTTAAATAATCCAATTACTCTAATAATAATATAAATTTCTTTCAAAATTCATAATCAAACAACATATTTTAACATAAAATATTTCAAATTTTCTAAAATAAATAATTACCTTTTTTAAAATCTCTTATCCGAACAAACTTTGAAGATATTTTCATGGATGTTTTTAAAATCTCTTATCCGAACAAACTTTGAAGATTCATATGCCTTCTTGGAAAGGTCCTTGATGTTCTAGTTGATTTAACGTCTTCCATAAATTGAAGAGACCTTATATATAGTTTCAAGATTTTATTTGGTTAAAATAACTTTTTTCTCCCAATTTTCGTCAAGATTTGTCAAATCAATCATAATTTTGTTTTTGTGCTCAAATAGGTCCCAATTTTCATCAATTTTGTTTAATTTGGTCATTTTTTGCTAACACCATTTAAATTATTAACGCTCATGAACAGTGATTGCCATGTGTCATTTCATTGATTTTTTAAATTTTTAAAATTTTTTAATTCTTTTTAAATTTTTTCCCCAGTTGAGCCATATGTCCTACAAAACAAACACACTTTGTTATCTCTTTTACACCTAACATAACAGAAAAAAAAATGATACTTTCTAAATCAACAAGTGGATGTATTGACAAAAAAAATTCTAACTAAGCCCTTAGTGGGCAACTTATCGCGAAAACGCCCTAACACTTCTACTAATAGTCTATCCTCCGCAGATAGGTCCCTCTTGTTCATCCCTTTATAACGACCAGGATTATTTGTCTAGATGAATTGGAACTTAGTACTCCTATCCTCATTATAGAAGAATGCACGACCCGACTCCTTCACAATAACTTTAAAAAATTCGTCTTTAAAATGCTTGAATGATTGAGTAAAAGCATCCATAATACTTATGCTTGGGCGACTGACCAGAGACAACCAAGTAGCTGGATGTTTTGGACGTGTGTCGTAAAAATATGAGAAACATTGTGGAGAAGGATTCAAGCACAAAGATCGACATAGCACCCTCAACGCTTGTATATACCCCCAACTGTTGGGATGTAGTTAGGGTTAGGATAACCCTAAGTCGTCTCTCAATGAATACGAAATTGATTTCAAATATTTGATTCTTATAAAAATGTAATTAAAACTAGTAACTATAAAAATATGGGGTTTTGATATGCAAAGAATGAATGTCACACAAATAAAAGATTGTAAACACAGTAATAGAAAATAGCTCAATTCCACTACTTTTTCAAAATAGGATTCTTCATCGGTTATCTAGAGGAATCAGAAAGAACATGTTGATCATCGGAAAGTGGTACTGGAGATACTCAGGGAGCATAAGCTGTATGGGAAACTGTCTAAGTGCGAGTTTTTGCTAGAAGAAGTGCAATTTCTCGGACATGTAATCTTAGCCAAAGGCATTGTAGTGGATTCGGCTAAAATAGACATTGTGCTGAAGTGGGAACGACATAAGACCGTGACTGAGGTAAGGAGTTTCTTGGGTCTGGCGAGTTACTACAAAAGGTTTGTGGAAGGATTTTCAAAGAAAGTGAGTCCACTAACACAACTTACCCAAAAAGATCAGTCGTTCTCTTGGACTGATAGGTGTGAAAAATGTTTTGAGAATATGAAGAGGTGTTTGACTACCGCCCCATTACTTATGATTCCAGACACTGCTAAGAAATTTGAGGTGTACTGTGATGCCTCATACCAAAGATTGGGGTGTGTATTGATGCAAGAGAGGATGCTAGTGACTTATGCTTCTCGGCAATTGAAGGTACATGAGAAGAACTATCCGACTCACGATTTTGAGTTAGCATCTATCGTGTTTGCTCTTAAGTCGTGGAGACATTATCTGTACGGCTCCCAGTTTCAGGTATTCAGTGACCATAAAAGCCTGAAGTACTTGTTCGACCAGAAAAAACTTAATATGAGACAAAGAAGATGGATGGAGTATTTGAAGGATTACGACTTCGAGTTGCTCTATCATCCAAGCAAGGCAAATGTTGTAGCTGACGCCTTGAGCAGGAAGAAAGTACACATGTCGTGCATGATGTTGAAATAGTTGGAGTTACTTGAGAAGTTTTGAGACTTGGATCTCAGAATGCAGTCAGGACAAGAATTCATTTAGTGTAGTTTATTAAAGGTCACTGATGAATTCCTGGAAGAAATCAAAGTGGCACAGGAAAGTGACATGGAGTTACAATAGTTTGTGGGGTGGCTGGTACAAAGAAAGGGAAAGATTATCATAAGGGGACGGATGGCATTCTGCGTTTTAAATGTAGAGTGTGCGTACTTGGAGGACTAAGATTTAGGAGGCAGATTCTGAAGGAGAGCCATAAGAGTCATCTTAGCATATATCTAGGTATGACTAAGATGTATAAAGATCTGAAGGAGTCTTTTTGGTGGAATGAAATGAAGACAAATGTGGCTGACTTTGTTGCTCAATGTTTGGTATGCCAAAAGGCCAAAATTGAACATCAAAGACCGGGTGGTACACTACAACCACTTGACGTACCTAGATGGAAGTGGGACAATATTTCGATGGATTTTGTGACACATCTGTCGAGATCGTCGAAGGGTCATGATTCAGTTTGGGTGATAGTAGATAAACTGACAAAGTGTGCACCTTTCCTTCCTATGAATCAGAAGTGGTCGATGGACAAGTTAGCAGAATTATATATGCGAGAAGTGGTGAGGTTACATGGGGTACCTGAGGACATAGTGTCAGACCGAGATCCTAGATTCACCTCATAGTTATGGCAATCATTGCAAGCGGCATTGGGTACACAACTAAGAATGAGCTCAACTTATCACCCTCAAACGGATGGTCAATCTGAGCGGAGTATTCAATCTTTAGAGGATTTATTGCGGTCATGTGTGCTAGACCACTTGGGAAACTAGAATGATGTGTTACCCTTGGTGGAGTTCACATATAATAATAATTACCAGTCTAGTATTAGCATGGCGCCATATAAAGCATTTTATGGAAGGTGTAGAACTCCATTATGCTAGTATCAGGATGGTGAGGCTTTTGTACTTGGCCCTGAGTTCCTGCAACAAACGACTAGTAAAGTCAAATTGATCCAGGATCGGATGTGAGCCACCTATAGTAGGCAGAAGTCTTATGCTTATAAGAGAAGACAACCATTGGAGTTTGATGAAGGAGATCATGTATTTCTCCGAGTTACCCCAACCACGGGTATCAAAAGAGTTCTTAAATCAAGGAAGTTGACTCCGAGATTTATAGGACCTTATCAGATTACACGAAGGATTGGAACAACGGCATATGAAATTGCCTTACCACCTCACCTGGAAAACTTGCATAATGTATTTCATGTATTGTAGTTGAGGAAATGCATTGCAAGCCCAGATCACGTGTTAGAAGTAGATGAAGTGCAAGTACGGGAGGATCTAACCATGTCAGTCAGACCGGTTCGCGTACTGGAAATGGTTTGCGATGAGACGACACAAGAGATGACGTGGGAGATGGAGAATCTCATGAGGAAGTCTTATCCTCACTTGTTCCCTGGTAAGTTCTATTTTCGAGGACGAAAATTCTTTTTAGGTGGGGGGATATAAGACTCGTGGAATTTAATTAATTAAATACTTAATTAATTAATAAATGCGGGTAGTAGAAACCTTAATGACATTAAATGTTAAATGGTATGATGTGGAAAAGTACTAGCTCAAGTGGTTGAGAGTACTTGGTTGTGTGAGAGGACTTGTGGTTGAGCCTGTTGAGAGATAGTATAATCATAGGATTGTAATAATTATCACGAAATATGAGTAGGTTGAGTGGTGGTGTATTGAATTGGCATTGGTATGGTCACAAGTTCAAATCTTGATAGACATGAATTAAACCTTATTTTTTTTGTTAGAATTAGCTTTGGCTTGAAGGTGAAAGGGCTGAGAAAACCCTAGCAGAAAGGGCTTAAAAACCACTAAATAATGGTCCTTGAATAGAAAATAAAACTATCATTATGATTATTTTCGTTTCAGCACTTAAACTCATCATTAAGACACATAGAAAAGGCTAATTTTAGGTGAGAAGAAGGGTTTTTGCAGTGCTGTTATTTGACTTTTGAGAGGAGAACGAAATTAGAGAGTGAGTGGTGAGTTTTGGGTGCACAAGAGGCTGAATTGGGAGAAAGTTTGAGGCAAAGCATTGGTGAGCAAAGGAACATTCATTTTCCCCAATCTTAAGCAAGGATTCCAGGTTAGGGGAAGTTTTCCATGTGTCTGTAAATTAAATGGGTTGTGATTTTTACGTTTTTGCTCTTCTCAATTTGGTTCATGTGTGTTGAGAATTTCGTGTTATGTGTGATGAGATTGAAAATTGGTTTGTGTGATGTTGTCTGCAAAGGCCTTTTATGTCTCATATGATTAGGATGAGGGTTTTGGTAATTGAATGGTTATTGTTGATTAAACCTCGAGTTTTGGTGGTTCATATGGATATAAACCATATTCCTGTGAGTTGCTTATTGATATGGAATGCATGATACTGATTAGGTTATGTTTTGGTATTACTTTGGTTGATTTCATGCGAGAATAGGGGAGAACCTCTACAATTTTCGCTCAAGCGAGTTACTCTTACCTAAGCAAAAATCATAGAAACTCATCATGGGTTTTTGTTCACGAATGTCGCTCAGGCAACCATTTTGGTGTTGAGCGTCACGTTAACTCGCTCAGGCGAGAATGGCTCGCCTAAGCGAGGTCGAGATGAAACATGTCATGTTTTCCTTTTGAATCCTCGTCTAGGCGAGGGATTGTATGTTTGGGCAAATGAGGGTCTCACTCAGACGAGAAGGTCTCGCCTAAGCGAGAGCTCGTGGAGAGCCACTATATCACGCTCGCTCAGGCGAGGGGGTCTAGCTTGAGCGAGACAGATATACTCGCTTGAGCGAAGGTTTCTAGCCTAAGCGAGAACAATGAAATTTCATGTTTTTGTGTACTGTTTGAGCTGATTGTTTTATATTTCCACAATTACGTGAATTTTATGCATGTGTTTTGTGATGTTGGGCTTGAAGGACTAAGTCCATAGAATCTAGGGTGTGCTTGGCTTGAGTAGCGAGCTAGGAGTTTGTGATGGTTGGACCGCATGCGGAACATGAACGACTTAGTTCACCGGAGGTACTCTCATTGGGATGAGTGAGCAAGGGAGTTGACTTCATGCTCAAACTTGAGAATGCTATGAGCGAGGGAGTTCATAGTAGGAATAGCGGGTATGCGGATCCGGGTCCGAGCAAGGAGTTCGGATGACGGGCGAAGGAGTCCGTGAAGTAGGACTATGGGCGAGATAGGCTTGTAGGTTGGACCACGAGCTAGGAGGGTTATGGAAGCACAAAAAGTCTCAAGATTTAGAGTGCATGCTTGAACTCATAATGGTTCTGTGTGTGAGAAATTGGGTATCTATTATAGATAGATAAATATTTATGATGTGGCGAGCAGATGATGTTACAGGTGAGCCAAAAGATGCTTAGGGATGGAGAGTGGGCGCATAGTACATGGGAATTTTATAAAGACTTTTTATTTAATTTTCATGTAATTTAATTACTGCTTTTACTGCCTTGGACTTCTAAATTGTAAAAGTGAATTAGTGGTATTTTGACTATTTATGGCGGTTTATAGTTTTTTTAAAGTGTTAAAATATCCCGTGTTTTATTTGGGAAATGGTTTGATAATAAACAAGATATTTATTTCAATAATTTGTTTGCTTCTATTTAATTTAATTAATATCCTACCGGGATTAGGGATGGCAAAATGGGCCGGGTCCGACGGGCCGGCCCGCTAGCCCGTCAGTAAATACATGGGCCGGGTCCAGAAATTCAGCCCGTCAACCCATGACAGCCCGGCCCGTCAAGCCTGCTGGCCCGTCGGGCCAACCCGCGGGCCAAAACGGGCCGGCCCGCGGGCTGTATCACTTAATAAAAAAAACAGCACGTGCACATTTTTTCAGTATCCCTCCCTCACACACACTCTGCGCCGAGACAC